>MDTG01366958.1_pt1 | contig 10682 bp, 16 predicted proteins | sample 811421 | NCBI WGS metagenome assembly MDTG01 (sample SAMN05326645, study PRJNA326480) | marine metagenome | isolation source: seawater | place: Pacific Ocean: South East | collected 2011
CTAGCAAAATACATACAAATGCCAAAACTTATTTTGACTATAGAGTAATGCTATAAGAGATGAAAGATCAGATTGATGCTGTTTTAATTTCTACTCCCGATCACACCCATGCACCCGCCTCTATAATGGCAATGAATTTAAATAAGCATGTCTATTGTCAAAAACCTTTAACCCACAATGTTAATGAATCGAGGATGATTATGAAGATTGCTAAAGAAAGAAACTTAATAACTCAAATGGGAATTCAAATTCATTCCTTTTATGATTACAAACTTGCAACAATACTAATTCAGGAGGGGATTATTGGAAAAGTAAACACTGTGAGAGCATGGACAAACAATAATAATGGTTATAATGGTCCTATCCCTGAAGGAAATGACGCTATTCCTGAATCACTTAATTGGAACTTGTGGCTGGGTACATCTCAAAAAAGACCTTATAAAGAGGGCTTTTACCATCCAAATAATTGGCGAAATATTATTGATTATGGTTGTGGTGCATTAGGAGATATGGGTGTACATATTTTTGACACCCCTTACAACGCCTTAAAATTACAAAGTCCCCTTACAGTTAAAAACGAATGCAGACAACCTAATGGGTTTGGTTTTCCTGAAAAGAATACTGTCACATACACATTTCCTGGTACATCATACACAACTAAAAATTTAATCTGGATCTGGTCTGATGGTCAATATCCACTAGTTGAGGATTATTTAATATTACCAAATAACGATGAACTTCCAATGCAAGGATCAATGATTATTGGTGATAAGGGTAAACTCCTTTTACCCCATTTTATGGAACCCCCAAGATTGATAATTGATGGTAAATATCAAAAAATAGATATTTCTAAATATATAAAAGCTAAAAAATTGGGAAAACCTGTAAGGGATTATCAAATTGAAGGTAAATTACACTATCATGAATTTGTGGATGCTTGTCTTGGAAAAGATGAGTGTTCAGCCCCTTTTTCATACTCTGGTAGACTTACAGAGACGGTTCTCTTGGGAGTAGTTGCTGGTCAATTTCCGAATAAAGTACTACATTGGGATAAAGACAGATCATTATTTAGAGAACCTAAGGCTAATAAATTCCTCACTTCAAAATATAGAAATTTTTAAAAAAACAAACATTATGAAAAAGTTATTTCTATTGTTTTTTTTCCTTTTAATCTCATGTAATTCTCTTGATGAGCCTAAAAATAATTGGATTTACTTATTTGATGGTTCATCTACAGATGGTTGGGTAACACGAAATGGCTCTGATTTACATTCTGGATGGAAAATTATAGACAGTGTATTAACTCTTAATAAAGAAGGTGTAGATGACTATGTTAAAACAGATATTATATATGGGGCAGAAATGTTTAATAATTTTGAACTTTATGTGGAATGGAAAATACCTATAGGAGGAAATAGTGGTATTTTTTATCATGTACAAGAAAATAATGGAGGATCTCCAGAGTATCAACTTATTGATGATATAAATTATGCTTCGATTCACGATCTTACTCCATATAACAAGAGTGTTGGTTTTGAAAACCCCTCACAATTACATCCACTTCAACAAACAGCATCTGCCTATGGTATGTATGAAGCGAATTCTGAAATGAAAATTTTTAACCCTGCAGGAGAATGGAATAGCTCAAGAATATTATTTACAGAGAAACAAGTTGAGTATTGGCTGAACGGAAAAAAAGTATTAACATTTACTCCATGGTCAGATGAATGGTATGAAAGGAAAAACTTAGGAATGTTTCGAGATGATAAGGATTATGGTGAGTCTAGAACTGGTTATATTGGTTTTCAGGATTATGGAGATGATTTATGGCTTAGGAATATAAAAATTAAAAAACTTTAATTAATATTATTTAAATATTAAAACTATAATTAAATCAAAAAAACGAGATTAGCTTTAATAAAAATTTATCAATAAACGATAATTGAGATTTATGATCACCACCAGAGTAAATTAGAAATCCAACATTAATTAAAATATCAATTGTAATTACAGTAAAAAAAATAAGCATATACTTATGATTTTTTTTCATTTTTTTTAACATGATTTCTTCTTTACATAAAATTATTCTTAATTAATTTTATAACAAAATAAATTATGTTTGATTTGGTTGGTTTAATATTTTCTGTGTTTCTATTTATTGTTGCATTTACAATTGTCAGAAGGTGGGAAAAAGAAAAGGTTTTAGGTAAAACATTTATTCTTATATTAAAAACTTTATACTTTGGAGGTGTAATATTTGGATTGTTTCTTATTTTTTATCAGTTAATATATAACGTGAAGCTTTAAAAATATTGGGTTCTTCTTTTTTATTATATTAAAATCTATTAATTTATTTTTATAATGCAAGAAATACCAGAAAACACAATAAATTTCTTAAAAGACCTTAAGTTAAACAATAACAGAAACTGGTTTAACAACAACAAACAAGAATTTAAATTAATTCAAAGTGATATTAAAAAATTTGCTGAAGAGGTTAAAGATTCTCTTAATAAGTCTGATAGTATTGATAATTTAAAAATATTTAGAATATATAGAGATCTAAGATTCTCTAAAGATAAAACACCATTTAAAAAAAACATAGGAATGGCTTTTCATAGAAAGAAACCTGAATTTAGAGGAGGTTATTATCTTGAAATATCAGCAGATGAAAGTTTTTTAGCCGCAGGTTTCTGGAATCCAAATAAAGACGATTTATTGAGAATCAGAAGAGAAATTGAGATAGATGGTAAAGAGTTCAAAAGAATTATTAATCAAAAAAAAATAAAAGATATATGGGGATCTATGAAAGGAGATGAGGTTAAAACCAGTCCTAAAGGATTCGATGTTAGGCACAATCATATTGACATGCTTAAAAAAAAACAGTTTATATTCATTAAAAAATTAAAAGAGGATGAAATTCTTGATCCAGCATTTCAAGAAAATTTAATTAAATGTTTTAGATCAATTAGACCTTTTTTTGATTATATGTCTGAGATTCTATCAACTAATCTAAATGGAGAGTCAGTAATTTAAAAATTATTTAACTATGTGTTTAAAACACTAAAATTATTTTAATAACCTGATAATAACATAATATTAAATATCGCCCATGAGAAAATTTTTTTTAATTTTTTTTACTTTTATTTTATCATGCTCTGAAAATCAAGTTATTATATGGGAGAACTATGATGAAACTCAAGAGATTGAGGAGAACTCATATCATAGTATAAGTAGGATGAGGTACAAAAGGATTCAATCCTTAACAACTAATAAGAACGAAATATTTAAACCCTTTCATGAGTTTCTGAAAACATACGATATTAAATATCATAACTCATTAAAGGAGTTAATCATTAATCAAAATATTTTATCAATTCAGTCTAATATATCTAAAGGTATATTCAATTATGAAGATTTAGTTAAGTTCTATATATATAGGATTTATAGTTTTGAAATGGATCAAGATTTATATCTTAATTCAATTATTTCTTTTAATCCAGATGTTATTAATCAAGCAAAAGAGCTTGATAGAAAAAATATTCCAGACAATGCTCTATATGGTATTCCAATTTTAGTTAAAGATAATATTAATGTTAATGGAATGGTTACATCAGCAGGTGCATCTGCATTCAAAAATAATTTTGTTAGCACTAATGCAACTGTAATAAATAATCTAAAAAAAATAATACTTTAATTCTCGGAAAATTAAACATGAGTGAATGGGCATATTATTTTTGTAGACCTTGCCCAGTTGGTTATAGCTCTATAGGTGGACAAACGCTAAACCCATATGGCAGAAAGATTTTTGAAAGTGGTGGTTCAAGTTCCGGAAGCGGTGTTTCTATTGCATCAAATTTTGCAGCTGCCTCAATTGGAACAGAGACCTCAGGATCAATATTATCACCCTCATCCAAAAACTCATTAGTAGGATTAAAACCAACAATTGGTAGTATAAGCAGGTCAGGTATTGTGCCAATATCAAGTTTTTTTGACACTGCAGGCCCTATGACTAAAAATGTCTATGATAATGCTTTACTTTTTAACTCAATGATTGGTTATGATGATAAAGATATTTTAAGCTATGAGGCTGAAAGAATTGACTTAGATGAAATGACAAATTTTAATCCAAAGAATATTATTGTTGGTATTTCATCAAATTATTCAAATGACTCTTTAATAAAGATTGCTTTAATGGACTTAAACAAAATTGGTATCTCAAGTGTTCTCTATAATTTTGAACAATATTCGTTACCATCTTTTAGATCGATTCTTACTTCAGATATGAAGAGAGACTTACCAAATTATATTTCTAAATATGCAAGTGAGGAAATCAAAACTTTAAATGTAGAGGATATTATAGTATTTAATAATAATGACACTTTATTACATGCCCCATATGGACAATATTTATTTAATCAAATAAAAGAGGATAAAGTCTCAGATTCCGAGTTAAATCAAATGAAAATAACCACAAAGTCAAGAGCAGCTGATTATCTTAAGAAAATCATGACTGTCTATAATTTAGATGTTTTTGTTTCAGTAGATAATGGTATGGCAGGTATTGCTGCTGCAGCTCATTTTCCAGCATTGACAGTACCAATGGGTTACAGAGATGATGGTGAGCCTTCTAATATTACATTTATAACCACTTCAAAAAATGAGCAATTATTATATAATATTGGGTATGTGTATGAAAAACAATCTAAAAGAAGAGTTAGTCCCAAAAAATATAATTAGTCATTCACCCGAATAGATATTTTTTGTTAATCTAACTATTTAATTTATTTGTCAAAATTTAATAAATAAATTATTAGATTATTCCATTAATCCTAGTTGAGTGAGCATATCCAAACTATCAAAGAAATCTTGCTCTTGCTTAATTTTGCCGTCTTCCATCAGTATAAGTGTTGTTCCTGATAGATCTAATTTTTTACCAGTAGCTGGAATACCAAAGAAATCCCCATCATGAGTACCCTTAAAGTTCCAATGTTTAACTAATTTATCACCTTGGCCAAATAGATCCACAAAAGTAAATTCTGCATCAGAAAATCCTGTTAAGTAATTCCCATAATAATTCTTTGTTCCCTCAATTCCAATTATATTTTCTCCTGGTATAACAACTGTTACATCTTCAGCGAAATATTGATTATTAATTATCTCCATATCTCTTTGGTCAAAAAATTTAGACCATACCTCTTCGTAGGTGTTTGAATTTTCAATAAGTTTATTGTCGACTTGGACATTTTCGCAGCTTAATGATATAAAGCTAATTAAAGTAAAAATTAATAGGTATTTGCTGTAGTTATTCATAATAATTGATTTATTGGATAAATTTATAAAACAGATTTTAATTTTTTATTGATCTTTTTAAATTTTTATTAATTAATTGCTTTTTTTACTTTAGAACAATGAAAAAGTCAATTACTATTTTACTTCTTTTATCTTTTACCTATTCATTTTCTCAATTAAAGAAAGAGACTGAAAATACTAATCTTTTCCAACTTCAGGATTTTGAAAATTATTTAATTAAAGAAATTGATTTAAACAAAGCAGCAGGAATTGAGGTTTTAATTAATTATAAAGGGGAAGATGTTTGGCATAAATCTTTTGGATATAGTAGCTTACAAGATAATAATCTACTAAAAAAAAACAGTATCTACTATATTCAATCTATGACGAAACCCATTATGAGTGTAGCTATAATGCAATTGGTAGAACAAGGAAAATTAAATTTAGAAGATTCTGCAGCCAATTATTATCCTTCTTTGGCAAATCTGAGAGTAATTAAAAATATTTCAACAGGGATTTATGGTGCGACTGATGATTTAAGGAAACCTATAAGTATAAAACACTTACTTACACACACGGCTGGACTTTCACATGGATTGGAGGAAAATCTGTTTGACCAACAACTCTTTAAATTAATGTATAACGATCTATTTGATCCTGCTGAGTATGAAATCCTTGAAGAAAGAGTTGATAAACTGATGCAGGTCCCCTTAGTTAGCCAACCTGGAGAAAGATGGTATTATAGTGCCGCTACTGATATTTTGGCCCTAATTTTACAGAAAATAACTGGTCAGTCTATAGAAAGCTACTTAAGAGAAAATATTTTTAATCCATTATCAATGTATGACACAGGATATAACGTTTCGGAGGTTAAACAAAAAAGGATAATGAAAGTACATTTCAACAACGAGGATGGCAGCATGATTCAGAGTCCTGTTCAAGTTTCACCAACAGGTAACACTGTTTATGGAGGAACCCATGGTTTATTTTCATCAACAAAAGATTTTTTAAAATTCTGTCAAATGATACTTAATAAAGGAACACTAAATGGTAAACAAATATTAAAAGAGGAGACTGTTGAACTTATGACAAAAAATCATGTTGGTGGTTTTATAAGCCCCAGCAGAGGATTTGGACTTGGGTTTGGGGTACTTTACAATACAGAAAAAGACTTCAGCCCAGCTAATAATGGTCAGCTTTATTGGGGAGGATACTTTAAAACACATTTTTTCATTGACCCAAAGGAATCACTAATAGGAATAATAATGACACAAAAAATCCCAAGTAGTTACGAGTATATTACAGCACTAAATAGAGCCGTTTATAGGGTATTAAATTTATGATATTTTATATTTAGACAATTAAAATTAAATATGATACAAGTATGTTAAAAATATTGAAACGATTTAGAAACTATCTTATTTCAGGTCTCCTCTTTTGGATACCTTTAATTTTAAGTATTATAGTAATTAAGTTCTTCCTAGAATTTGTAAATAGTCTTGTACCACAAAAATACCTACCAGAAGCTATATTTAATTTAGATACAACTATTCCAGGCTCTGGTATTATCTTGGTTTTATTGATTATACTTATCACAGGATTACTGGTTACTAATATATTAGGACGAAGATTAGTTGCCCTATGGGAGAGGCTCCTCAATAAAATACCAGGTTTTAGAAACATATATAATGTATTAAAAAAAGTTTCTGATACTGTCTTAAATAGTTCAACCGAAAGTTTTAAAAAGGCATATTTAATTCAATACCCAAACAAAGGTATTTGGGTAATTGCTTTTCAATCAGGTGATTACAGAGGGGAAGCTGAATCTATTATAGGTGAAAAAATCATAAATCTTTTTGTACCAACTACACCTAATCCTACATCAGGTTTTTTTGTTTTGATACCCAAAAAAAATGCATATGAACTTGATATTTCTGTTGAAGATGCATTTAAACTTGTTATATCTGCAGGTGTTGTAACCCCTAATTCAGTTAAAATTAAAGATAAGAAGTGACATACTGAAAAATTTACAAGAAGCTATTGGTAATAAGGCTTATTACATATACTGAACAAAATATTCCAACACCATAGCTTATATATCTTACTATTGTTGGAATGAATTCAAGATGATTTTTAGCATATCTTTCAGCTGCATATAGGTTATACATACTCCCAAAAAAAACGAGTAGTATACTCAATATTCCAATTAATTTCCAAAAATATTCCATAATGTAAAAATAGAGATATTTAACAACTCAAAATATTAGTATTTAACAGTGACACTTTAGTATCTTTTATCAGGATTAATATGCTCTCCCGAAATTTCCTCACCATATAATTGAGTAGCAAGATGAATATCACTTAACCATTCCTTTATGTTAGATACCTTACCTTCAGAGTTCAGGGTATATCTTATTGCATAGTCATTTTCATATTTACCTCCAATACCTTCCATTTTACCATTTAGAAAGACAACAGCTGCATTTTCACCAGAAATAATATCAGTAAATGCTCCACCTACATCTCCTATTAATAATGAACCAAAATATTTATTAAATTCCATAAAGCTATCCCAATCATAGGTATTGGATATGTCAAGTTTTCCAGTTAAGGTCATTGTAAAATCCTCACTAACTAAAGATTTAAGCTTTTCAATATCACCATTCATTTGCGCATTATATACTTTTAAGACGATTTCTTCAGTATTATTAATTTTCATCTCTCTTTCACTTATATTTTGACAGGATATTAAAGCTAAGGTTATAGATAAAACTAAAATTAATTTTTTCATTGTAATTGATTTAAAGTTATTCTTCTAAATTAAAAAATATATTCTAAGTTATTTATCCAAAAAAGGCTTTTCATACCGAAGTAATGCAATTAGACCCCCTATCAAAATTGGAAATATTAAATCATCATCCCAAAACCCTTCTAAAGATTTACTTATTATTAGTTGAATTATCAATAGTAAAATTATCATAGCCAAACTACCTAATGAAAATATTATAAGATTTCTTAATGATAAAGCAGCTTTTAAAAACTTTTTCATATTATTTTTTCTTCTTTTGGTAAAACCATGGATTTGAAAACGTCATGATTAGAACTGGAGATAAATATTGAAACCAGTCCAAAATTCCATATATAAATCCATTTATTGTCCAGACCCAAACTCCAATATATAGAATCGACCATATAATTTTAAATGTTCTCATTGTCGTGAAATAAAAGTAATAATTATGATGTTAATTTAATATACTCTAAAACACCACCTATGATAACACCTAATATAAAGGCAATTAAAGTAATTTTCCAAAACTTTTTACTCTTTAAAAAATTCATGAAATTTAGTATGAGAAAACTATATCTGCTTTCGAGCTTACTTCTATCAGTTGTTTAGGGTAACTCCAATTAATATCATCTAAGGCTATTAAGGTTTCATTTGAGTTCTCTTGATCAACTCCAAAAGTAAGAAATGAGCCCTCTGAGACATGAATAAGACCACCATTTTGAGAAAATTCAGTTAAAAGTTTCTCAGCTCTTGTACTTATGTTATTGTTTTTACCACCAAGAGATGTTACAGTATGTAGTTTCCTTATTATATCTTTCATAAGGATTTGCACTCCGTCACCTGCTGCGAAAAACACGACATTATGCCCTTGATTTAATGCCTCAGATGCAGTATTTATTGACATTATTGCAGCTGATGGATTAGACATAGGGTCAGAAGTTAAAAGAATAAAGTAATCTTTATTTTTATTTAAATCCGGAAGTTCCACACTGCTTATCAATTCTTGAGCTTTTCCTAAAATTTTTTCTAAATCACTTTGTTCTTTATCCTGAGCAAAGTTCAATTGAATAGTTAACATTAAATATAATAATAATAATTTTTTCATATTTCTAATTTATAAAAAATAGCCTTACATAGATTTAAAAAACTTTAAATCAATATTCTTTTTTTTAAATTAAAGGTTCAGTCAATGATTTATCGTCATTTTTTGAATAATTGACTCTTGTTGAGACCGGGTAAAAGTCAATTTTAATATCATTTGTATCCTTATTAAACGAACTCCAATTTATCTGCGAATCCAAAAGCGGCATTCTATTATGAATATGAGTTATGTTTTCATCAGCTTGAGTTGTTATCAAAACTGCACAATCATCTTTTATTAATGTTTTTATGTATAATGTATCAAACACTTTAGAATAGAAATAGTATGGTTGCTTCTTATTTCCCTCTTTCTTCCATTCGTACCAACCATTAATAAGAGTATATGCTTTAATATGGTGTCTGAATGTAGTTTTACTCTTTAGAGTTTCTCTTTTGGCGTTAATAATCATACCGCTTTTCATCCAAGCCGGAGAATAACCCCAATTTAGTATTTGAGGCTTATTATCCTCATTAAATACTAATATGTTAGTTCCTGGGGCAATATTATACCTTGGAGATAAATCGCCCTCTAATCGTTTAGTATTTGAATAGTTGAATCTACCACACATTATTTTTTATTTTTTTCAATCAGGATAAATATTATGAAAAATATAATGCTAAAGATGAGTATATAAATTATCTTTTTTCCTCCGGAAAGGTCAGTAAATCCATTGATCAGTCCAACGAAGATCGCAATCGGAAATATCATCCAATTGTATTTTAAATACTTTTTCATTTATTAAAAAACAAGTTAGTATAAAGTAACCTTTAGCGACGAAAATAATTGATAAGTTTTTTCAAAAGGATAACTAAAACTTACATTAATTGCAAAAATAGGATACTGCTGCGGCTGTTTTAGTATATATTTTTTCAGGACCGTCCATAGCAATTCCTTCTACAACACTAATCGATTCAACTTCATTATCATAGTATAAAGTTCTAATTGAATTTTTCCATTTGAGCGTATATGTGTAATAAGATGATATAATATCCCCATCGTTAATGTAACTTATCTCGACCTTCCAACCTAATGGAGCTTGACCTGAACTTTCTTTATTACCAAGTGTTACCGTAAAATTATAATTATCATATGAATTATAACCATCTTTTAAAGTTTCGCAATAAGTATCACCATCACTAGTTTCATAAGCCTCTGTCAAAAACGAATTTGAATCGTAAAAAAAGAGATACTCATCTACTTGTCCATCAGTATTAGCAAAACTAAATCCATCAACATGTTTTAGAAAAGGTTCATCATAGAGATAATCCATATCTGGTTCACCAGCTGTTTGAGATTGGTCATCTTCTGAAGAACAAGCAAAAGCTAAAAATAGTGTATTAAGGAGTAATAATCTTTTCACACCATTGAATATATAATCTCACAGGAAATATTTAAACATACTGAGTCAGTATCTTTTTAAAAATTATCATATTGTTTGTTTTAATGATGTTTAACTGATAAATA
>MDTG01009575.1_pt1 | contig 10681 bp, 6 predicted proteins | sample 811421 | NCBI WGS metagenome assembly MDTG01 (sample SAMN05326645, study PRJNA326480) | marine metagenome | isolation source: seawater | place: Pacific Ocean: South East | collected 2011
AGAACGTTTGATGAGGAGAATTGTACAGTCTATCGCAACTAATGCGTTGAAAACGATTTATCCAATGGACATACTAGGTGAAGGTGCAGGTGCTGCACCATTTGCTCATATTTTTGGAGCCAAGGACGATAACCCATTAGTGTATTATACAGACTTAAGATTCCTGGTACCTACTTCAATTGACAAGCTGCGTACTATGACAGGATCTCGTGGAGCAGACAGAGGAAGAATGAGAGAAGCATATACTGGATTAACAAATGCCGATGCTATGACAAGCCTATCAATTCAAGATTTATGTCTACCATTCTTAGCAGACCTTGGTAAAGATTCTTGGCAAACAGGAACCGGCCTAAAAGAAGGTGAAGTGATTATTGAAGTTACAATGGCGGTCAATCCAGCACGTGTCTGGAGGGCCCTTCTTGAACCTACTACAAAAGAAATTTTTGACCTACCAAAGGGCCACAAGGGAACAGCAGCAAACTTGTGGGGAGATATTTTCATCAATAATGAAGCACTTCACTCTAAGATGGAGAAAGATGGTCTAAGTCACTATCTGAATCTATTGAAAATGGCTTATCATTGGAGCAATGATGAAACACGAAAGATTCACAAGATGGATAAGTAATTGTTGTGAAAGGTTTCTTCAACAGGCGATAATCAGCCATCCTCATGGCTCAACCTAATGATGGCTCAGGTCGCGCGCCGGTAGCCATTGTTAGGCCAACAACCTCAGTCACCAGTGGAGTAGAAGTAACACAAAAATTAGTGGGCGCGGCTGTTGCATTTGGTAACCTTATCAGCGGAACATTTGGACCTAATGGACTTGACAAGATGCTATACAAAACAAACGGGGAGGCAGCAGTAACAAATGATGGTGCAAAAATAGTTGCCGAATTATTAGTTAAACATCCAGCTGCAAAAGCATTCGTTCTTCTCGCTGAATCTCAAGAGAATGCATGTGGAGATGGAGTAACAGGATGCGTAATTATCGCAAGTGAACTTATGCGTGAAGCAGGTAGATTACTTGAGAAGGGGTTGCATCCATTAGTTTTAGTAAATGGCTATCAAACTGCTTTGAAATACACTCTAGATCATCTTGAAGAGGTTGAAAAAGAAGTCAATTTAACCGATAAAGAAACATTACTTTCCATTGCAAATACAGCTATGACTGGTACATCTGCTGAAATTAGTAATAATAAATTATCAGAGATTGTGATCGATGCGGCAACCCAAGTCACAAGTACTGATGAGGAAAATACACTCACAATTAATACAGAAGATATTAGAATTTCTAAATCTGGTAAAGGCAGTATTTCTCAAACTAAATTAGTGCGCGGGCTAATCTTAGAACGAAGAATTGGGCTTGATAGAATGCCAAGAGTAGTTGAAAATGCCAAGGCTGCAGTTTTATCTTGCCCTCTAGAAATTCAAAAAACCGCTAGAGACTCAGAAGTTGAAATTTCAACCCCCGAACAGTGGGAAGGATTCATAGATTCTGAACAGAAAATCTTGGACCAGAAGTCAGAAAAAATCATTCAATCAGGTGCCAAGGTTTTGTTTTGTGCTGAAAGTATAGACTCAAGAATATTACATCGTTTAGTTGATGAAGGGATGTTTATTTTAGATAATTTAGAGCGAAGTGGAACTGAAGATTTAGCAAAAGCAACAGGCGCTTCGATGCTTAATCACATTGATGATTTATCGCAAGAAACATTAGGAGATTTTGAATCATTAACGGTATCAAGAATAGACGAATCTGATGAACCTAGAGATAGAATTTATCTAGAGGTGGGTAAATCTTCTGGACTCTCAACAATCGATGTTGGTGGCGGAGACGGTATTGCTTGTGAAGAAATAATCCGAGGTATTTATGATGCACTTCGTTCGGTTTCAGCGACGATACAAACAGGATCTGCCGTTAGTGGTGGCGGAAGTTTTCATATGTCAGCAAGTCTAGTAGTTAGAGAAAAGGCAGAATTACATCCTGGTAAAGAACGCGTAGCAATGGAAGCATTTGCCCGAGCATTGGAATCAATTCCTGCAACACTTGCATCTAATGCCGGCCAACATAGACTAGATTCTCTTTTATCGTTAAGAGCGTTACAGCGTAATGGTTCTAGCAATGCAGGAATAGATAAAGATGGAAAAGCGAGTCAACTGGAATCGGTTTTTGAATGTGCAGATTCGGTAGCACATGCGATTGAAGCAGCATGTGAAACCGCTTGTGGTTTGTTAAGAGTCGACCAAGTAATATCGGCTAGAGGTGATTAAACTCTAATCGCTATGTTCATGAGCGTCGAACTAGAGCGTTGTAATGGGCAAAGTTATGATTGATTCTAACCGGCCACGTGCCCTACTAAGTGTCTATGATAAAACCGGTATAGTGGAATTTGCAACAAAACTATCGCAATTAGGGTTTGAATTAGTTTCTACCGGTGGAACAGCACGCACTTTATCTCAAGCAGGATTAGAAGTGGTAGGGGTGTCTGATGTGACCGGACATCCTGAGATTTTTGATGGTAGAGTAAAATCCTTACATCCTGCAATTCATGGACCTCTACTTGCTAGATTAGAAACTGAAAAAGATAGGCAAGGTTTGAAAGAATTAGATTACCCTCCAATACAAATAGTTGCATGCAATCTATACCCATTTAGTGACGCTGCAAGCCAAGAACCAAAGTTAGAAGATTCTGCTTTGTTAGAAATGATAGACATAGGCGGCCCTACAATGGTTAGAGCTTCTGCAAAAAACCATAGAAATGTAGTGATAGTTTGTAACCCTTCAAATTATGATGAGGTTATTTCAAAAATACGAGAATCAAACGGTATAGAAAATATAGATTTATCCTTTAGACAAAAGTTGGCATTAGAAGCATTTGAACACACAGCAGCATATGATTCTGCGATTTCTGATGAATTACATGCTCGGTGGGTTGGTAGGCCAGAAGATTATGATGATAAAGAACAGCAAAGCCTTCGCCTACCTTCTACATTACTTTCTTCGGCATATATTTCTCACACACTTAGATATGGTGAAAATGGTCATCAAGCAGCGGCATTATACACCGACCCCCAAGAATTAGGAAATGAATCAACATTGGTTACTGCCAAGGTTGAAGGTGGCAAGGACATGTCATACAATAATTATTCAGATGCAGATGCTACGCTTAGATTATGTCGTTCTCTTTCCACAAGTGAATGGCCAGAAACCCCACATGCTTGTGTTATTGTCAAACACAACAATCCATGCGGGGCAGCACTAGGGGCGACCCAAGTCGAGGCATATCAAATGGCTCTAGCAAGTGATCCAGAATCTGCATTCGGCTCCATAATATGTTTCAACGAACCACTCGAGGAAGATACTGCTAATGCCATGGAGCCGCTTTTTATCGAAGTATTGATGGCGCCAGAGTATAGTGGAAATTCAAAAGAAATTGTAATGAAGAAGAAAAATCGTAGAATATTAACAATTCAATCGCCGAATAATAGGTTGGCGCCACTTCAAAGGATTTTAGTCAAGAAGCCCATTGAAGGTGGTTGGATAGTTCAAACCGAAGAGCCCCCAATAATCGATTGGTCAAAGGCGCAAGTGCCTACTAAGAAACAACCAACTGAAGAAGAAATTGTTAGTATGAAATTTGCTGTAAGAGTTTGTGAACAGGTTAAATCTAATGCGATTGTAATGGTTCAAGGCACTGCTACTGTAGGTATTGGTCCAGGCCAAACAAGTCGTGTTGAAGCGGTTCGAATTGCTGCAAGAAGGGCAGGTGAGAAGGCACAAGGTTGTGTTTTAGCTTCGGATGCATTCTTCCCATTCAAAGATGGCTTAGAACAAGCCGCTGATGCGGGGGCATCTGCAATAGTTCAGCCAGGCGGCTCGATTAGAGATCAGGAAGTAATCGATGCAGCTGATGAAAGAGGAATCTCAATGTTATTTACGGGACATAGATTATTTCGACATTGATTGCGAAGCCCTCAAATCATTGAGCCACTACCATCAATTATGGCGACACCTCATGGCAATTTTCGCAAAGGTGAGCCTAATGACCCGTTACGTTGTGCAATCTTTATTTCAGGTTCGGGTTCTGGAATGCATGCTTTACTGGAGCATCAAAAACAGAAAAAGGAATGCAAACATAGAACTGTTGTAGTTATTTCAAACAACCCTGAAGCAGGAGGCATTGAAATTGCCAAAAAATTAGCAATTCCTGTTGAAGTTATTGAGTTGCCACAGATGGAAGACAAACGTGAACGTAGATTAAATCATGAATCTAATATTGATGCCGTCTTAAGAAAGTTTGATGTTGAATTAATTATCTTAAGTGGATATATGCGATTGTTAAGTGCAGAATTCGTTAACAAGTGGGAGATGAAAATAGTAAATATTCACCCATCGCTTCTACCAAAATTTCCTGGGGCACATGCTCATAGGGATGTTTTGGCTGCGGGCTCTGAAGTATCTGGTTGCACAGTTCATTTTGTTGATTCTGGAATGGATACAGGAAAAATTATTGCCCAAAGAAAAGTTCCAGTATTTTCCGATGATACTATTGAAACATTATCTAGCAGAATCAAAGTGGAAGAGCATATTCTATATCCGTCGGTAATTGATGACTTGGCGAATTAAATTCATTTAATCATCTATTTTTCGAAAACCCGTTCCCGGAAATCTACTAATCTTGTTATTGCAGAAGAAGTTCTAGCCCCAAACCAAGTTAAATCTTCACCATCGATATGAGCTACCTTTGGAGAAACCCCTCCAGCAGATACAATTTTTTCAACAATGGAAATGCCTTCTTCAGCAGAAAAATTATGTGGTTCACTGGTCAATAAGATTAATTCAATTTCATGTTCAATAAAGTCTTCAATACTAATTTCCGGATAACCATTTCCTTGCGGTTTAGTGTCTACGATATCAAATCCAACTGAAGTCAAAATTGCACCAGGATATTTACTTGGTGAAACAGCCATTAATGGCTTATGCCATATCAAGGGAATCGTCTTGACTGATGGTTTAATTTGCGTTAAACTCTCTAATGATTCTCTACATTTAGAAGCCAACTCTTCACCAGTACTTTCTTTGTTACACATTTTTCCTAATTCCTGTAACATTTTGGGAACATCGTTTGGAGAGGTAACTTCACTTACGAATATTGTATAGCCCTCATTGGTCAAAGTCTGATATGCCGATAAAGGGTTCTCTTCTTTATCCATGACTATTAAATCAGGATTTAATTTACGAATTTTACCAAGGTTTGGCGTTTTTGTACCCCCAATCACCATTACATTATCGACTATATTTTTGGGATGTATACACCAAGCAGTTCTTCCAACAACCTCGTTACTAGTTAATCCTAGAGCAAATAGAGTTTCGGTTAGTGAAGGGACCAAACTCACAATCCGCATAAACCTTCTATGCTGGCTCGGTTGAAAATTATGTCAGTAATTAATTTTCAAGGGATTAAACCATACATCTGGCCGTATTCGCTTATACGGGACAGATATGGGTACATTAGTAAAAGGTCAAGCAGCAACATATGTTGAAGAATTATGGATTGAAACAGAGAAGAGATATGAAATTGTATGTATCACTAGAGAAGTGGCAAAGGTTGTGTCTGAAAGCGGTATAAAAGATGGGTTGGTATTAGTAAATCCAATGCATATAACAGCATCTTGTTATGTCAATGACTTGGAGTATGGACTTCACCATGACATAATGAAATGGCTAGAAAAGATCGCTCCATTTCACGGAATTGAAGGTAGACAAGGAGAGGAATATCACCACCATAGGACGGGAGAGGATAATGGCGATGCTCATTTGAAAAGGCAATTACTTGGGCAACAAGTTACAATGCCTGTAAGAAACGGTGAATTGCATTTAGGTACTTGGGAACAAATACACTATGCAGAATTTGATGGTCAGAGAAGAAAGCGAATTCTAGTCAAAGTTGTAGGGGTAATTTGAACTAAATTGTATTATTTAGCAAGCATCTTCACTTCACATTCATCAAGGCGAGTTTTTGCAACAATGTGCTCAGCATCTATTGCTAGAACAGATCTCCAACCAGAACTTGCTTGTTGATATCTCTCAGCTTCATGGTGTAGTGCAGCGATATGTAGATGAGCATCGATGTGGTTACCATCACACTTAATGGCAGCCTCAAAATCACTCAATGCATTATCGTCTTTGCCCCATTCCAAATATAACAAACCTCTTTGGTGCCATGCAGGAGCGTAATCTGGTGCAATCCTAAGTGCATCATTAAGCGGTCCTTCTGCTCTTTCGGGTCTCTTCAGAGCAACAAAGCAAGCAGCTAATTGTGTTAAGGCTTGGTGATGGTGAGGTGCCTTTTCAAGGACCATTTCTAAATCAGATCGAGCATTGGCCCATTCTCCTAAACTCATTTCAGCCTCAGCCTTCTTGAATCTAGCCAGGGTAAAATTAGGCGCCAAATCTAGTAAAATTTCAGCATCGTCTAATGCTTTCTTTCCTTCATCTAATGCCATGAAAATACTGCATCTGTTTAGTCTTGCACGCATATGAGCAGGGTCCTTGTCCAATGTTTTCCCGTAGTAATCCAATGCTCTGTCTAAATGTCCAGTTCGGGCCTCTATGTTCCCTCTAACGTAGGTAATTATCGGACTTTGACCGTGAATATCGGCGATATCAATTTGCTGTGCGGCTGATGTAATATCGCCTTTATCTAGGAAAAGAAGTGCAGATTCTGCTGCAACCGATGGGTCGTCTTCTGGTAATAGCCGCCCAGCCCTTGCCAATGATTCTTCAGCAGAATCAATATTTTTCAAAAGTCTATTTGTCCTTGCCATTCCAAGCCAAGCAACTCCTAATTCTCGATTGAGTTTTAATGCATTTTCAAAAGCTGAAATTGCTACAGATAGTAAAGTAACATCAGTTTCTCCAGTACCATCTCTAGTTCTATCTGCATTTGCTAAATGCAACCTACCTTCTACTACATGAAGTAAAGCATGGTCGATTCCTACCGGTGTTTCGTCAAGTAATTTTTGAGCGTCATTGATTCTTCCATCAAGTAGATTTCTTGTTGCGATTCGGGCTCTTAATTCACCATTCATTTTATCCTTTTCAAGCGCTTTAGTCAGAGATTCCTCAGCTGCAGAAGCAGACCCTTCGGTCAATAACAAATCGGCTTTTAACAGGATAAGTTCAACTCCTCCGGAGTCTAGTGCGACTGCATGAACTGCAGCCTTTAATGCATCCTTCAGTCTATTTGTTTTCGGGGCTAATAATTTGGCTTTCAATGCCCAAGCCCCTCCACATTGTCTGTCGATTTCTAGACACTTCTCGGCAGCTTCAAGCGCCTTGGAATTTTCTTTTTCTTCAAATAATAAATTCGCATAACTTAACCAATCTTCTGATTGAGTAGGGTCTTCGCTTAATGCATTTTCAATTGCCTCTAAAGCCTCCGAGCGGGAACCTGCTCTAGCACGTAATCCCGATAATAGAGACCGATCTGCAGGAGTATCTAGTCCTAAAGCCTCTAACCTTCTTACATCTCGCTCTGCTTCCATATCTCCCATTTTGGCTAGTAAATGGGCATGTGCGCGCAGTAATTCTGGATTATCTGGATTAACAGTCATTCTAGCTTCTAACCAATGTCTTCTAACATCTTGGTCGCCCTTTTCAATCGCAATATGTTCTAATGCTTCCAAGATATTACTATTTCCTGGTGAAGATGAATATGCAATACCAAAACAAGTTTCTGCCCAATCATAACGCCTTAGTGAAAGACTAGCATGGCCTAGTTTGTGAGCAGTTACAGGCTTCAAGCCCATATTATCCGCAGTCATATTATGCGAATCGAATGTTTCCAAAAGTCGCAAAACCAAATTAGAAGTATTTTGATTCAGAAGATTAGTGTCACCTACACTGCTTTCAATAGAAATCGAAGAAACTAACATTTCTAGAGCATCCAATGCTTCTACAAAGACTCCATGATCATCCAATGAATTACCAATTTCACCTACTTGTTCCAAGTGCGTAATGGTATTATGTGCTAATAATGCACCATCGAGTTCAGGATTTGTTGCACGTAACGCCTCAACCATGCCGTTCAATGCCGCTAATCTAGAATTCATTCTAGAGACTTCGGAATTAAGATGGCTGAAATGGGCGCCTTGACTTTGTTGCAATACTAGGTTATTTTCAGTTACCCCAACCAACTTGTCATGGGTCTTTTTTAGCCAATATCCTGTTCCTCCTCCAGCGCCTATGACAGCGATTCCAAACAAAGCAGTTAGTGGTTCCATAGTGCACGAGTTTTCTTTGTCCCTTTATGCTCATCGGCTAAACTAGGTATTAACAAGCCTATTTTACGACCTTTTATTTTATACCGAGGAATAAAAATCAACAAAAAACCTTACTTTTTTTATTAGTTCTTTGCTCACATTCAAAGGCTTTCACTTTTCATCAGTGCTGAGGTCACCATATGGAAGGTCACGCTAACGGCGAATCAAATTCGTCTTGGTTTAGTGATAATATTGAAATTTGGGCAAATATGGGTTGGGATATAAATGGCATTGAACAATACCTTCTAGAAAATTCAGATACCGCTACAGAAGCCCTATTAAGGGTTGAATATCTAGTTAACTTATCTAATAATTTAAGAGATAGATTAGACTTTGAGTGGCTGGAAAAAAGCGAATTATTTAATGAATTATTTTCACAATGGTTAAACATATTACATAATCCTATGAATGGAGAAAAAATTCTACATGAGTATGAAGATTGGGCGAAAAATAATCGGCCTTGGGAATTAATTTTTGACCAGTATAGGCCTGAATGGGATGCAGTTCGTAAAGGAGAGGATATGCTGCTTTTCTTAGCTCGTTGCGATTCACTAGACCCGTCATCACATCCTCAACTTTCAGTCCTTTTGCCTATGTTCAAATCACCCGAAATGGCAGATAAAATTGATCAAGAATTATCTATTTTAGAACAAAATGAAGCACGGCAGAAGAGGACTATATTCGCTTCTGTAGAATCATTAAAAGAGCAAGGATATGATGCTGAGTATATTATTGATTTACCGATGATAAAAGCCTTGGAAGAAATCGCTGAAAAGCAGAGAATGCATACAGATTACGAACTCTTGAGGCTACAGATTATTGATAAATTATCACCCTTCGATGATAAGATTGCAGAGGATTATGAAAAACATAGACTTGAATTAATCGGGCGTTCAACCGATGCAGATTTAATCGACTTCAAGTCTAAAATTTCTATAATCAGCGATGATTTACATCAGCGTTTATCTGACGTAAATGACCAAATTTTTGAGTGGAGGGAAAAGGGTATTATTTTTCCACATGATGAAATTATTCGACCAGATGAACTAATGCAATGGGAAACTAATTTGCCTGAACTTGAAAGCAGTGTATCTAAACACCTACATTGGTTAGAACAATATCAAAACTTAGTCAAACTTTGGCCCGACGAAAATGAAGGACAAAACTATCTTGGTTATCTTGAAAATACGGAAGATCTAATAGACGTAGTAGAAAATCTTCTACAGAAATCTAGAGAATCAGAATTAGAATCTTTGTCGATAATAGAAAAATATCAAAACTTAGGTTTAGTATTAGATGGTTATGAATCATTAATTGAAAAGAATTCTAGAAATGCTTTGGATGTAATTAAGCAATCACAGAATTTATGGCATCAACGAGTAGAATGTATTGAAAAATTATTAGATATAGACACTTCATTTGAAGGAGAACAAGCAATTAACAAACGTATCGCACTATTACGTGAAATTGATGCTGGACAAGATATTATTGATGATACAATACTGATGATTGATAATAGCTCTAGAAGAAGGACACGACATCGAAGAATGTTGGAATCGGAATTATTAGATTTAATAAAGCAAGGCAAGGCGTCCGAAGATACGATTTCTTCAAGATTTAATCTATTAGAATTTGAAGAGTTCATAGCACAATCTAGGAAATTCGGATCAAGCAATAATGCTTCATTAACAGGTAACTCTGTAATTACATCGTCAATTAGCGAAAGGTTAGAAGTCAAATTAAGAAATGAGTTATTGCAATACCAAAATGCAGGTTGGTATGTAGGCCATCTTCTCAATCAACTAGAGGGCAATCCAATTGAAGTAGCGAAGGCACTGGCGACAGTTAGGCCGTTAATTTCTAACCATGAATCTTTGAGGAGGCGACTTTCTGCATTACCTTGGAACCGGGATGTAAAGTTAGCAATTCAAGTACAGGAGCAATTACAAGATCCTCTAAAATTATCACAGTTGACCAGTAGCATACCTTCATTCATGAAACATCTTTCTCAAAAGAACGTTGAGGATTCTGAATTTATCTTTGTTGCATGGAAACCTCAACCTGTAAGAAAAACATTGTTACCAATCCCGGAATCAATCCAAGACCCTAAGGATACTTTAGAGGATGCACATGAAGCAATACTAGATGCAATGGATGAACAAATTAAATCTAAAGAAGATGTGATTGAGGAAGTTGATGACTCAAAAATTATTGAAAAAGAACAGAATACCCAAGACGACGAATTCGAAGAAAATTCGACAATAGATTCACAGCCTAAACCAAAACTTATCGAAGTGAAGCCTAAGTTAAAATCAGTTGATGAAAATAAAAATAGTTCTGTTGCCGAGTTGATTGA
>MDTG01185148.1_pt1 | contig 10680 bp, 11 predicted proteins | sample 811421 | NCBI WGS metagenome assembly MDTG01 (sample SAMN05326645, study PRJNA326480) | marine metagenome | isolation source: seawater | place: Pacific Ocean: South East | collected 2011
GGGCACAATACTTTATCTTCACAACTCAACGCAAACTTACTAAAACAATCTCGATGAAAACAATGCCCACATTTAAGTTTATAAATGTAATCAGATGTTCCTTGATTACAAAACGCATTCAATCTATAGTTAGACCTTTTTGGGTTATTTGGTTCCACGAAAGGCTCCATACAAATACAACAGCAATCTTTACCTAGGTTAAGATAAAATGACAAGTCGGAAACAATTTCATCTGCCCATGTTTCACCGAAATAATGCTTAATATAATGTGGAAGTTTTTTGATATACTGTTCTGTTTGTTTCATCAATGCAGAATTATCAGTAGAAATAATATATCTATTTTTTTTTGTTTTTTTGAGTTCTTCTTTCATAACTAAATTTTTGTAGTAATATTTTATTATTTCAATGAAATAGGTTTTATAAACAACAGAAGAATCAAGTAAGTAATGAAATTCTCCACTTTCTGACTTAATAATAGACAATGAAATTATCTCATTTAATATGTTCATAAATACATTACTAAAGTTGAGAGCTTTTTTATAATATGTAATATCATCATCACTAAAATATTTTTTATCTTGCATTCCCATAAGTCTTAGGAATTCTTTTTTAATTTTAGGAGATTGACTATTATTCCTTACAGGTGTTTTTTTAGAAGATTTCTTACAACACCTTGGCATATTAGCTGATTTTTCTCTCTATCAAAAAAAATTTTAAAAAGTTCAAATTTTTTTCTCTTGGGTCTGTGAAATCAAACTACATGGTTCTTTCATAATTAAACATATTGTGATTAACCAATTTTGTAATTTTATTCCATTCTTCCTCTTTACTTTTATATATACTTACTCTTGTATCTCTAAGAAGAATTTTTTTATTCATCTTTTCGTAACTTTTTTCAAATATATTTTTTGTGTATTTATGATTGTTTTCATGTAGTAACAATGAACCATAGTAATTATTAATTTTACAATCAAAGTTATTAATTAATCTTTTAACTAAGCAATCAAGACAAGCTCTAGACTGAATATTATTAACAATTCCAAGTTTTGAACCATTAAACTTAATTATGTCTTCAAATACAAGACGCCTCCTTACCCTATGAAATTTAATATTAAGTAACTTCATAATACTTTCTTTTGCAGCAATATCATGTGGATTAAACTTTAACACGAGCATATATTCATGAATAGATTCTTTAATTCTTCCTTGCTTTTGATACATGTCTGCAAGATTAAAATGAACATCATCGCATCTCCTATCATTTTCTTCATCAAATCTAATAGCTTTTTTGTAGGCTTCTTCTGCTTTAGTAAAGTTTCCTTTGTTTTCAAGAATTATTCCTACATTATTGTAGCATTGTGAATAATTCTTAGGATTCATTGAAGCAGCGGTAAGATAATAAGCCATAGCTGTATCATAATCTCCTTGGTTTTCAGCAGTCCTATCAACTAAAATAGCTAGACGATAATAAGCAGAATAACTTTCAGGAAATCTATCTATAATTTCACGATATTTTATAATAGCGCCTTCAAATTTATCAGCCCTTTCAAATTGAATAGCTTCTCTCCAAAATTCACTATAAATTTCTTTGACATTTTGATTCATTCTATCTTCAAATTCTTTATTTCTTTCAATAAAGTTTTCAAGATTATCCTCAATACCTTCTTTTGGTCTATCTTCTTGATTAACATCCATATTTGATTCATAATATAAACCTTCAATAGAAGATACAATATCTTCTGTGTCACCAACACCTTCTCCTGATGTGCCTCTTATCCGATGCATAAATCTGAAAAGTTGACTCGTTCTGTCAAGTGCATTAAGATTTTCTAATCCTGTCTTTAAATTATCAACAAATTCATTTGCCATATTCACACTTAATTCAATATCCTCAGGAGTTTTATTTGAAATATCAAAGAGCAATATTGAATCGTTAGAAACAGTTGGTCTTTTTTCAATTATGCTATTATAAAAGTGTGCAAGACTATTAAATCTATTCTCAGAATTTGCAAGGCTTTCAACAAGATCATCGTTCTCTTCTCTAAAAATATCATTTTCATCCTCTAAAGATTCTATCTTTTTATTAGCTTTATCAAGTTCTAATTGAATTTCAGAAGCCTTTTTAGGGTCCTTATGGTCAGGAATTTGACCAAGCCTAATTAAAATATCTATATAGTCTTGTTCAGGAATCTTGTCTGTGTAATCCATAAGGATGGCAGCAACTTCTTGTTTAACAGAACTCATTTTTTTGGTAGACTGATTACTTATTATCAATACAAAAAAAATCAAATTTTTTTATCTTCTGGGAATTTTGTCATTATCTTTAGAATACTAATTGCCATTTTAAACCTATTTTCTGAATTTGATTCCATTCCGATTTCTTATTTTGAAATATTTGAAACTTCATTTCTCGCATTTTATTTTTTTTGGTATGATGAATCTTAAATTTTGTAACACTTTCAAGTTGTTTATGCCAGCAATTATTCTCGTGTAATAAAATTGCACCATAATAATTATGAACCTTGCCATTAAATACATAGTTTATTTCACTGATAAGATACTGTATTGGAAATCCACAAATTGATATTTCATGACTATTCCTAATCTTAATATCATCAATTTGAGGAATTGTTAGAAAATCATCCTCATATTTATCATCGCACTCACTCTTCTCATTATCATTGTCGCACTCAATATAACTTTCATCATCACTATCACTATACTCTAATTCATCATCCTCTGAAATATAAAGGCTATTTGTCCTATCATTAAGCAAATCTCTCAACTGTTCTCGAAAATCATCAGGAAGAGGTTCCAAATTTCTGTTTACATTTTCTTCATTAATGGAATTATATATGTAACTTTCATCAATTTTAATGGTCTTATCTTTTTTCCATTCTTCGAGATTATTCAAAAATCCATTTACCTTATCAATATTTCGATCTACCTCATCCATAGTGCTTATATCATAAATCACTTTGGTGCCTTCAACTGTTGGTTTTTTATTGAAAATCTTTTCACAGAGAAATGCAAGCGAACGTCCTACCGTTTGCCATTCTTTCCTTAGTTCTTTTTCGTTATGAACTTCTTCAATTAAAAGGTCCCTTTCATCCTCCAACATTGATAAACTTTCATTTGCTCCGTCTAGTTCTTTTTGAATTTCAGTTGCTTTTTTAGGATCTTTATGGTCAGGAATCTTACCAAGTCTATTCAAAATATCCATATAGACTTGTTCAGGAATCTTGTCTGTGTAATCCATAAGGATGGCAGCAACTTCTTGTTTAACAGAACTCATAGTTTCTTAGGAAAATCTGATTAATGATAATAAAAAAATAATCAAAAAAATCAAATTTTTATTATTGTTAGAATACATCCCAAGGGTAAACAATCCATTCATCCGCAGTTTCTCTACCTGGAATATATAATACATCTCCACTTAAAAGATGATTTTTCAACTTAATTTTGTTATGTATTACCGAAACTATTATATTTTTTGGAGTAGAACATTTCTTTAATTCGCTAACACAATTAAATAATGTAGTTCTTGTATCATCAACTTCATCAACTATTAAGACAGTTTTACCATTTATATGTTCTTTAATAATTTCACTAGTTAACCACTGTGTCTTTTTGATAGCTTTCATTTTATTATCATGATTATCATAAAGCTGAAATCCAACTGTAAATATAGGTTTTTTAATATATGTTCTCATTATTCTTGCTGGGATTAATCCACCTCCACTTATAGCAATGATCACATCAGGATTAAATTCAGACACTTTTACAGAGATTTCTTTTATAATTAAGTGGATATCATTATATGAGGGTGTAATTTTTTCCATTATTTTAGGATAAGTTATGTTACTTATTCTAATTTAATCTTTAAATAAACTTTTAATTTCTTCATTAGGATATACATAAGAAATATCTGGTTGGTCATCTACACCATCTTTTAAAATAGAGTATTCACCAGTATGTTGATTTAAATTATATACATTAAAGTTATCTTCAAGGCTGAAATCCTTCGTGCGAGTTGCAAAATTAATACTGATACTTCCCTCTTCTCCACTAATTATTCTATGAAATATTCCTGCAGGCCAAACAATCATGGCAGGTCCATCGTAATATAGCTTATCATTCTTGAATATTTTATCAGGAGTTACAATAAATGATGCTTTTTCTTTTCTTTTAGGACAATATATATCAATATATCTAGTTCCTTGAACCACCATTAAATTATCGTCTTGACCAGTATGCATGTACCATGGTCTTTTAACTGGAGGAGTCCAATCTTCAACTGGTCCGGGAGAAATACTATTAGGACCATGAACTACTCTATCAATTCCATGAATTTTTGGTATATCTGAAGGCACCATTTCATCAAATTTAACACCTGATGTTCTTCTTAAAAGTCTGAGAGGTATTAATCTATACATTTATTTATTATATCATTAATATTACTTTTAGATATTTATTTTTGTAAATATTTAATTATTATATTAATTTTATCCTTTTCTATATTATGAGATACTATTATAGAAATGGTGATATTCCTATCTTAATATTAAGTCTTCATGGTGGTAAAGATAAATTAAAATGCTTTCCTAGAAAAAACCATAAAAACATTTCTAATTTTGTAAGTGGAAATGATTTACATACAGCAAAAATAGCCAAAAATATCTTTACTATTATGAAAAAAAGAAATTTAAAACCGTATTTATTAGTTAATAATATACACCGTAAATACATTGACCTAAATAGATCTTTAAAAGACGGGTGTCAAAATAATTGTATAGAATGTAAATCTCATTATTATAATTTTCATAATAAATTAATTAAAACTATAACTAATATTAGAAATACATATGGCAAATGTTTAATTTTTGATGTGCATGGCAATAGTCATTCAACAAATATGGTGCAATTAGGTTATCATATAAAATTAAACGATCTTAAAAATAATAATTTAAACAACCATTCATTTCAAAATTTAAAAAATATTAAAGCCAGTAAACTAAGCGAATATTTTTTAAAAAATAAAAGTTTAGCACACTATTTGCAACCAATTACAAAATTACATAATATTAAAATTTTTCCATATTATAATGTTTTACAGAATACTAAATTTGATGGTATTAAATCTAAATACTATGCTGGAACAAAAACTGTAATGATGGATTACAAAGATATTTGTGATGTAATTCTCCTGGAATTATCAATTGAAGCAAGAACTAATGATTGGATATCAGATAGATTATCAGAAGCCTTATCTAATTATTATAACAAAGTTTATACCAAATTTTAATTGTCATAAAAATCATATTTAAATAAATAGATATAGTATGTCTATTAGATATAATTTTAAAAAACCAAATAAATTAAGTATCAAAAAGGACGGAAGATTATCTAAAAAACGACCTATAATAGGTATCATTACAGTTCCATTATCTCCTGGTAAAAAATATTTTCAAGTTTGTGGAGATAGTTATATTTCTACAGCTCATATATTATGGTTACAAGATGCAGGAATAGATGTAATTGCAATACCATATAATACAGATAAACATGAATGGTATTTTAAACAAATTAATGGTCTATATCTTCCAAGCGGAGGAGCATTTGCAATGACACAATTAGATTACTATAATTGTTGCAAAAAATTTATGCATTTAGCTGAAGAAGCCAATGAAAAAGGAGACCATTTTCCTGTTTGGGGAGGATGTATGGGAATGCAGCAAATGATGATTATTGCTGATGGTAATGATAATATTAATCATTTCCTAGAAGAATTTGATAGCTTTAACAATTTAAATCTACCTTTAATATTTACAGATGAGGGAGTTAATAGTAAAATTATGGGAATCAAATCTGCTGATAATGTTTTAGAAAGAAATTATAATGAACAATTTTTATTATATCTAATGTCTAATAATGTAACATTAAATAATCATATGTTAGGACTATCTCCCAAGAAATTTAAAAGATCTAAAAAATTAAATAATAGTTATCGTATAGTCTCATATAATTTTGACAGACAAGGAAAACAATTTGTATCTACTATTGAGCATAAAAAGTATCCATTTTATGCAGTTCAGTGGCATCCAGAAAGAGCAAGAGATATGGATTTTTTTTCTAATTTTTTTGCTAAAGAAGTTAAAAAAAATAAACATAAGCCAAAATTTAATAAGAAAGATATCTTACAAAGAAAGAAGGTGCACTGTATGACTTATTCTAATAATTTATACAAAGATTGTTATTTTTACTGGCATAATAGAACATCAGCACATAATAAAAAACTATGCAGTGTTGCTACTTTGGGAAATCCATTATCCAATGCTGTTTAACGATAAGCCTTCTTCTCATCTACAAATGTTACATCATCTGGAAAGTAATCAACATCATCCAAAATATAGCCGTATCTATTAAACAAGATTAGTGAGATCAAAATCATAAATGTGCTAATAAATTGAAACGAAAATGACGCATCCATATAAGTCAGAAATACTACTGAAAGAATCACGAGTTTATCAAAAATGGGGTCCATAGTTATTTTTTTATTAAGTAAATATTGATTTAAATTTAATCAAGTTTTTTATTAATTATAGAATTATGTATAATTAATATAAATGAATACCATAAAAATTCCCAAGTTTGCAATTATTAAAAATTACAGAACTATGAATAAAGATAAAAAAAAATTAGCGGTTCAAGGTAAGAAATTAATTCAATTAGAATGGATGAAAGAAGAAATAAATGAATTCTATGAAGCAATTTTTTTACAAGACAAAAAAGAAATTCTTGATGAAGCTATAGGTCTTATAAGAACCGCTCAGCAGTTTAGTGATTCAAAAAGAGTAATGGCTTGGTGGTATAAAGTAAAAGACGATGTAGAAAAAGCATTATCCAATAAAAAGGAATTTAGTAAGGCATTTAGAGAATGGAAAAAGAAAAAAACTTTAAAAGGTCAGGCAAAAGGTGTAACTGCTAAAAGTCTTATCGAATTTGCAGGATTATATTCTTAACCTATTTTATTTTGTAGACAAAAAGTAATCTTTTCAATAATTTTTTGATTTTTAGAATAATCAGAGATATAGATATCATCTGCATAATCTTTCGTTTCTTTTTTTAATTCCATAATAAATTGAGCTATTCTAGCATTAATTTTTAAAGAAAATTCATCACTATTACTAAAATTAATCATAAGATCTATCTTTTGAGAAACTCTTGTGATTATTTCAGAATATATTTTTTTGGGAATTTTTTTATTTAGTTCTGTATTTCCAATCCAAATTGTTCCTAAATACCAGTTATTAAATATATTTTTTATATAAGAGTCATCGCTCGTTATATATAAACTATGAAACTCTGGTGCAAAGTCTCCTTCACGTGTAATAATGCATGGATTTACGGCTTGATTGGTGTCAATCTTAATAGAATACATTTTTTATAATTGAGATAATACAAATAACTTTCAAATTTTAAGTTTATTTTTTAATACTAAACTATTTTTTATAAAATATGGATAATCAAGATTGGAATGAATTTTGCTCTGAAATTACAATTATTTATAATAAATTAATTGATAATGAAATCGGTAATGTTGCATCCTACATACCACAACTTGCAAAGGTTAATCCAAACTTACTTGGTATTTCTGTATTTTCAATTGATGGGAGAGTATTTAACATCGGCGATACACAAGAAAATTTTTGCATTCAAAGTTGTAGTAAAACATTAACTTATGCAATCGCTTTAAGAGATAATGGAATAGAAGTAGTTAATAAACATATTGGACGAGAGCCTTCGGGAGCAAGATTTAATGCATTTATATTCGATGAAGATAATAAACCATTTAATCCACTTATTAATTCAGGTGCTATTATGGCAGCATCATTAATTAAGAACGAAGAAACAGAGGATAAAAGGTTTGAATATGTAGTTGATTTATGGAAAACTATAGTAGGAAAAGATAAAGTAGGATTTGATAACCCAGTTTACTTAAGTGAAAAAAGAAGTGCTAACAGAAATCACGCGCTTGCACATCTTATGATGGAAAATAGTATATTTCCTGATAATACTAAAATAAATAACACACTAGAATTCTATTTTCAACTTTGTTCAATAACTATGAACTCCGAAGCTCTTGCAAAATATGCAGCAATGCTAGCCAATGGTGGAACTACAGTTGACTCTGATATACAAATCTTTGACCCAAAGATTGTTAGAGATTTATTGTGTATCATGTATACCTCAGGAATGTATGATTACAGTGGACGTTGGTCATTTGATATAGGGCTTCCCGCAAAATCAGGTGTAAGTGGCGCAATATTTGCTGTTATACCAAATATAGGAGGAGTATGCGTATATTCTCCCAAACTAGATTCAATGGGAAACTCTGTTAGGGGAGTTGAATTTTTTAAGCAATTAACAAAAACATATAATATACATATTTTTGATACATTAATATCTGGACTGAATGAAAAAAAATCAATTACTAAAAATAGTGAATTTGAAAGTAATACCATTTTTACATTATGTAAAAAAAATTCATATAATAGTTTAAAGGATATACTATATAAAATTAATTGTGATGTAGACAAAGGCGACTACGATAATAGAAGACCACTACACATAGCTGTTGATGATGAAAGTTATCTGTCCGCATTTGCTTTATTAGAACATGGAGCCGATTATAATGTAAAAGACCGATGGGAACAAACATTTTTGAATTTAATGAAAAGCAAAAAAGACATTAAGTTATCTGCATGTTTTCTACTATATTACTATACGGTATTTTGTAAGTATAGAGCATTTAACAAACTCAGAAATTTAATATCAATATAATTTTATATTATTATATTATAAATGCCAGATATTCCTCAATGTAATGAAGAATATCCGCACATATATCTTTCTGGTTCATATTGTTGTAAACATAACAAGGACAAAGAAGGTAAAAATATAAATTTTTGTTCAACATCTTGTAAAGACAATCATCAAAAAAAAATAAGACCTGGACCTATACCTGTTGAAAATATAGCCACAAGTTATTGTCCAACTAATTTTCCCAATGCTTATCTTAGTGGAAAGTATTGTTGTGCAGAAAATAAAGCTAAAGATAATAATGATATCAAATTTTGTTCTAAATCTTGTAAAGGTAACAAATACAAAAAATGTATAGATAGCAGAGATAAAGGTATTTGTATAACAAATCCTGAACCAAACCAAGTAATACATGATGATTCACCTATAGTTAAACATTTTGCTAAAATGTTTTTAGAACAGGGATATTTACCTTCGGTTTCAATTAGATTAGCAAAATTAATTGATGGTTATGTTATTGAGGGAGAACATCAAGCACAAGAGCGTCTAGATATGTGCGATGGTCCTTATAAAGCAAGTTGTCTAACACAATATGGTAACATGAATTGTGCAATGTATTCTATCAACAATTTATTACAACTTAAAGGACAATTCCAATTGAATATGTTTTATTTTTATAATAGTTTTTTTAAATTTTTTTTAAGTAGTTCAAAAGTTGGTATTCTCAGTAATCCAGGTAGACCAGACCGATTAGGTAGAGGAGACGATTCAGCAGGAGTTGCGTATGAAAATATGACAGAATGGCATATAAAAGATCATAAAAACGGTGGATTTGAACCTTATGTTCTAAAAGATGTCCTAGACAATACATTAGAACAACATAATTTACCTGTTAGTTCTAATATATGTGATCTGAATAATTTAATTAACAAACATATTCAAAATCCACTTAGCTCACTTGAATGTAAGCAGACACACTATTATGATCCATATTCTCCTTCAGGAACAGTTCAAATAAATAATATATCGGAGTATGAAGGATGTATAATAGGAAATGAGGCTCATTGGTATTGCATAAGAAAATTACATTATAACGGAAAATATTTAATTATTGACTCTCTAAGATGTAATACATGTAATGTATTTGATTCGTTATTTGATGCTATAAAATACGGAAATTATCCAGTCTACACAGAAGAACGAAAAGCTATAATATTAATTCCAAAAATTCCAATAATTTAATAAATAGTAATTTTTCTTATATAGTTGAAATTACTTGAATGGATTGGTTTATCTAATATGTTTGTTTGATATTTTTCGATATAACTTTTATTTGTTTCATTAGAAATCAAATTGTAATTAATTAAATCTATATATAATGAATAGTTGTATACATCTATTTGTTTGTTATTATTACTTTTCCAAATAGCTAATTGATATGAATTAATAAATCCATTTCCTTTAGATGAACATATACAAGTGGGAATAGAAGATCTCGCCCATAATGTTATATTGTGAAGTCCATAATCAATTAAATATGTTGAAAAATGCTGGAATTTGGAGGTCTTCTCTTTAAAAAGAACATTAGAATTATCCATTATTTTATAATCAATTGGGATATCCTTTTCTATTTTTGTTGTTCCTATAATTCTAAATAATGTGTCTTCACTGTTAAATACAAGAATATTGTCAATTTTTTTCCAAGTATTTGAAATCACAATATCCTTAAGTTGATTCTTTCCATACATAATATTTCCATACTCTTTTGTTTCTGAACTATCGGATTCCAAAAAGTTTTCATTAACTGAATCTAAAACAAATATTGGATTAATAGATTCTCTGTAGCGAATTCCATTA
>MDTG01178940.1_pt1 | contig 10679 bp, 7 predicted proteins | sample 811421 | NCBI WGS metagenome assembly MDTG01 (sample SAMN05326645, study PRJNA326480) | marine metagenome | isolation source: seawater | place: Pacific Ocean: South East | collected 2011
TTGTTTGGTAACAAGAAACCAGTCATTGCCGCAGTGCAAGGTGCTGCTGTAGGAGGGGGTCTGGGCGTCGCTATGATGGCTGATTTTAGGGTAGTTTGCGAGACTACTCGATTGACGGCAAATTTTGTAAAGCTCGGTTTCACTCCGGGCTTTGGGCTCACTCATACTCTACCTAGAGCGATTGGTACGCAGAAGTCACACCTTATGTTTTATACTGGACGACGTATAGACGGCAGCACCGCTCTCGACTGGGGTGCGGCGGATATTTTTGCGGGAATACATGAGGTCCGGGAGAAGGCTATTGAACTTGCTCGGGAAATAGCAGTTAATGCACCGCTTGCGCTAATCTCACTAAGAGAGCAATTAAGGTCAAACCTGCAAGCAGCTGTGCAAGATGCGACTGATGTAGAGGGTAGGGAACAATTTTGGTTAACCCGAACTCAGGATCATCTGGAAGGATTGCAGGCAGTGGCTGATCGGCGCACTGGGAATTTCAAGGGCGATTAAGTAAGGCATCATGCAGGAAACCAAATTTGTTCGTGTTTTGACTCGCAGAGAAGTTCTGGCACTGGCGTTTGGCGCTATGGTCGGATGGAGTTGGGTAGTGCTGTCCGCGGAGTGGATTAAATCAGCAGGCACGCTCGGTGCAATACTGGCGTTCATTACTGGTGGCGGTATTATGATCGTTATTGGACTGACTTATGCTGAGCTGGCGTCAGCGTTACCATTTGCAGGCGGGGAACACGTATATAGCCAGAGAGCATTAGGTTCAGTAGCCTCATTCATTTGCACATGGTCCATCATTCTTGGATATGTTTCAGTTGTTACTTTTGAAGCTGTAGCACTACCTACCGTTTTAGACTCATTAATACCTGGTTTAGATAAAATCTATCTTTGGAATGTGGCTGGATGGGATGTCTATTTGACCTGGGTTTTGGTCGGTGTGGCAGGGTCAGTTGGAATGACTGTCCTCAATGTGCGTGGTGTGGGGATGGCTGCAGTGTTGCAGACTGTTGTTGTCGGATTGATTCTACTTGTTGGGCTGGCTTTTATTCTAGGATCTGTTTTTAGTGGAAACACAAGTAATCTTGAGCCACTATTTGAAGACGGATTTTCGGGTATGACCCTTGTCTTAGTTATGGTTCCATTTATGTTCGTCGGGTTCGACACGATCCCCCAGGCAGCAGAGGAGATAAATCTTCCGTTTCGTGATATCGGATCTGTATTGATGCTCTCGGTTTTCATGGGAGTGGCTTGGTATAGCTTAATCATTTTGGGAGTTGGCTTAATGTTGGGCCCAGAGGAGTATGAGTCTACCGACCTGGCAGCCGCTGAAGCGAATTCAATGATCTATGGAAGCTTTGGCAGATTCGTGATGCTTAGCGCAGGTCTCGCGGGGATTATTACAAGTTGGAATGCTTTTATCGTTGGCGGTAGCAGAGCCATTTACGCATTAGCCCGCGCAAGACTGCTCCCCGCAATGTTTGCAGAGTTGCACCCCGTCTATAAGAGTCCAAAGAATGCCATCATCTTGATAGGGGTATTGTCTGCGTTCGGGCCGTTCTTTGGTAGACCGGTATTGGTTTGGCTAGTGAATGCTGGTGGTCTTGGAATTGTAATCGCTTATGCAATGGTGGCTTTGTCTTTTTTGGTGCTTCGAAGAAGAGAACCAGACCTACCAAGGCCTTTTAGAGTGAGATTTGGAGGGTTAGTTGGGGGGGTGGCATTCGTGTTATCAATCGGTTTAGCCCTGCTTTATATGCCGGGAAGCCCTTCGGCTTTGCTGTGGCCAAGCGAGTGGGCAATCTTTATAGCCTGGAGTTTGTTAGGTGCTGTCATGTATTTGTTGGGTACTAAAAATCGTATTGATTAAGGTGTTCTGAACTTGTTACGCATGAGGAGAGTTTTATGGATTCAATTAAAACTGGCACAGATGAGTTGCTTTGCCACATATATGAGCGTGTAGCGACAATAACGCTTAACAAACCTCAAAAAAAAAATGCCTTGGGAGATATTTTGACGCCCGCTTTGAGGGAAACTATTGCTGTATTAGAAAATGATAATCGTGTTGGAAGTATAATAATTACTGGTGCGGGAGATGCTTTTTGCGCTGGAGGAGACGTTTCCAGTATGGGCAGTGGTTCGTCAATTAGTAATAAGCATGAAATATCAAAAAAGGACAGAGTTGAAAATCTTTTGATTAAACAAAAGACACTCACTCAAAGAATTCATGAACTAAGAAAAATCACTATAGCTGCACTGCCAGGTGCCGCTGCTGGGGCTGGGCTTTCTATCGCACTTGCTTGTGACTTGCGGGTAGCCTCATTTAATGCTTTTGTAACTACGGCCTTCGGTAACATTGGCCTTTCGGGTGATTATGGTGCAAGTTGGTTTTTACCAAGATTAATTGGCTTGTCTAAGGCAAAGGAGATGTTCTATACAAGCAGCAGAATTGGTGCTGAGGAGTGCGAGCGGCTAGGCTTATTTAACAAGATATTTCCTGATGATACCTTTAGAGAAGAAGCCCAAGCATATGCATCGAGACTGTCAAATGGTCCAGTGAATGCGTTAGCGCGGATGAAAAAAAATCTAAATAACTCTCTCGAACAAGATTTAGAAGCTAGCTTGCGCCTTGAAGCGAAGCATTTAGTTGAGAGTATGGACGACGCAGAATCCAAGGAGGCAATTGCTGCCTTTACGGAAAAACGAAAGCCTAACTTTACCAATTAGCTTTAGTGTTGTTGCAGAGCGGCGATACGTTTTTCCAGAGGCGGATGGCTCATGAATAGCTCTAACCATGCACGTTTGCCCGATATTCCAAAAGCAGTCAGTTGACCATCTAATTGACTCTCAATTTGGTTGGAAATCACATCTTGTCTGTTATTCTAAATAAGGACTACGACTCATAAATTCAACCGCGCATTGTGTTAGAAGCTGGGGGTGAATATATAAGGTTCGAATTCCATCCAGTCAGTTTTAGTGCTGGTTCTTAAAATCAATCGATTATCCATGAGCTCAAATGTTTCAGTCCGGTTCAAATTCAGTATGTAACGGTTGAACAAAGAGGGTTGGATACAGAGTTTTCGTGTTGTAACCAATGCAGTTAAAGAAATCGTTTCCTCCTCTACTGTCCACGTTGCTCCAGCTTGGTTGCAGTCGGCCTCTATCTGAAGACGGTTATCTAACCTAAATCTGAGTAGATAATCTGAGGGGTTCCCTGGTGTATACTCAGTATTGTTAAATCCGAAGATAGTCTTCAGCTGCCAACTTGTATTCTCCAAAGAGTTTTGTTGTGCCGCTACCCTGTCAATTGATAGCAAACTACTAACAAAAAATACGCTAACGATTAATAAACGAAAAAACATTTTTTTAATTTCTTATTTTGATTCAATTTTGAAATTATACCAGTTTTTTTTGCGCGATGGCCTCGCAATATTTTGGATAATATTGGTCCGACCATACTGGATTACGTATAATTGTCGTACGTCCGACTTTAAGCGTGTAAGAAATTATGGCACTTCTTATTTCAGCAATTTTCTGTTTACTACTCATCGTGTTAACAGCAAGTTATTTTAGAAGAGCCCAGCATGGAAGAGAGGCTCTTAAAAGAATGGAAAATCTAGCAGCCGAAAAAAATGGAAGTTGTTTATCAGAAAAGTATGTTAACGCCTCAACAAAATTAAAATGGGAATGTGAAAAGGGACATTCATGGGAGGCAACGCCAAATTCAATTTTACGAGGAAGGTGGTGCCCCACCTGTGACGGATCTAGGCGTTTCACTATTGAAGAAATGAAGCAAATCGCCTCTGAGAGGGGAGGCTGGTGTCTGTCCGATGAATATTTAGATTTTTCAACCAATCTTAGATGGGAGTGTCGACTACATCATGTCTGGGAGGCAACTCCTCGTGCGATAACCGAAGGGAATTGGTGCCCAGAGTGCGACGGTTCAAACCTGTCTACAATAATCGGTATGCAAGACTTAGCTGCTGAAAAAGGCGGCTTGTGTTTATCTGACAACTATGTGGATGCTCTCACAAAACTCAGATGGCAGTGCAGTAAAAACCATATTTGGGAAGCAACACCCGAAACTGTAATAAATGGAAGCTGGTGCCCCGAATGCACGAGGGCTAGGCGTTATACGATAGAAGGGATGGCGGAGCTTGCTGCAGAGCAAGGGGGGCTTTGCTTATCGGAGAAATATGTTAACTCGACCACTAAACTCAAATGGCAATGTGCCAAAGATCATGTGTGGGAAGCGACGCCTCGTGTTATCAAGCAGGGGAGTTGGTGTCCGGAATGTGCGGGGACCATACGTCTATCAATCGCAGAAATGCAACAAATGGCCGAACAAAGGGGTGGTAAGTGTTTATCTGATAAATATGTTGATTTGTCGACTAAAGTTAAATGGCAATGTGCAAAGGGCCACGTTTGGGAAGCAGCAATCCGCGATATTAAGGAGGGCAGTTGGTGCCCGGAGTGTTTTGAATCTTGAACTACACCGACGGTAATTTTTAAGAATTATAAAAGAGGCATTTGAGGTTTCTGATGAAAAAAAATCTTCAAAATTACTTTGAGCTTGAAGCAAAAAATACCTCGATCAAACAGGAATTATTGGCGGGAGCTACTACGTTCATCACAATGGTTTATATTATCTTCGTCAATCCCACCATGATGGCGGAAACCGGCATGGATTATGGTGCGAGTTTTGTAGGAACATGCTTGGCAGCCGCAGTCGCCTGCTTCGCAATGGGTGTTCTCGCTAACTGGCCTGTGGCATTAGCCCCAGGCATGGGCCTCAATGCCTTTTTCACATACACTGTCGTAGGAGAGATGGGATACAGTTGGCAAGTAGCCCTGAGTGCAGTCTTTATCGCTGGAGTTCTTTTTTTTGTAATTAGTGTAACACCTCTTCGGCGTTGGATATTGGAAAGTATTCCATCGAGCCTGCGGATCTCGATGGGAGCCGGTATCGGACTATTTATTGGGTTTATCGGTCTTAAAAGCAGCGGGATCATAGTTTCAAATTCGGTGAATTATGTATCGTTGGGAGATCTGACAAAAGCAGAGCCCTATCTGGGTTTGCTTGGATTCTTGATAATCACAGTGCTTTCTATAAGAAAGATACCTGGTGCTATTATGTTGGGGATCATAACAATCACAGTGATTTCAATTCTGGCAAACAAGGTTGAGTTTTCAGGGTTTTTTTCCTCCCCCCCGAGTCTTGCTCCGGTTTTATTCGAGTTAGACTTCAGTGGTGCACTTAATGTAGGAATAATCAGTGTGGTCTTAACGTTTCTATTCGTAAATCTTTTTGATACGGCAGGTACTTTGCTTGCAGTGGCAACTTCAGCAAATCTTATTGACGATAAAGGAAAAATTGAAAATCTTGACCAAGCTTTAAAAGCTGATAGTGCGTCCAGCATTGTCGGGACGATAGTAGGTTGTGCGCCAGTGACCAGTTACGTAGAAAGCTCGGCAGGTGTTTCAGCGGGAGGTCGATCAGGGCTAACTGCGATTTTTGTTGGATGTTTTTTCTGCTTAGCAATTTTTATTTCGCCGCTTGCTAGTATTATTCCCGCGTATGCTACAGCGGGAGCATTAATTTATGTGGCAATGATTATGTTGGGTGGACTAGAAAAACTTGAATGGTCTGACCAGAGTGAGCTTATACCTGCTTTAATCACGGTATCAATGATTCCTCTATCATTCTCAATAGCAGATGGGATTGCCTTGGGTTTTATGAGTTACGTCATTATTAAAGTATTCACAGGCCGGCGGGACCAAGTGACTTTCGCCGCATGGTTCCTAGCTGGCCTGTTTTTTCTCAGATACCTCTTTATTTAATTGCTTATCCTATTAGAGAACAGTCGCAGCCGCGATTAGAGATTAATACCCGTTTAGAACGTGTAGCTTATCCTACCCATTACTTGTCGCGGTGGGATGAATTCTATTCCGGTCGCATTTACACCAAATACGTCGGTCATGGCTGAGTTTATTCCGTCCTCGTTAGTTGCGTTAAAAATCATCAAATCAAAGCCCCATGCACCGTTTGCGAAGTCTATCCCCGCCGTTAAATTGAGAACGTTGTAGTCTTCTACAGTGTCGATGAGTGGGTGATTGATTACACGTTGTTGAAATTCACCGCGATGCACATAATCGATACTACCAAACAGTGAGTTGCCCGATGAAAGGTTGGTTTGATATCTAAGGCTAGCACTGGCGGTCAGATCTGGGCTTTTAGCTAACTCGTTGCCTTTTATGTTCTCCCTATTTTGATAGCGCAAGTCCTCATAACAAAACCCTAAGTAGCCAACAGGACTGCACCAAGGTGGGGCTGGGATAGTTGAGTTAGCCTTCACATTATCGAGCGTATCAAAATTTTTCGTAACTTCAGAATCCAAATGTGCCATCTTTAAGTCAAAAGTCAATGAATCAGAGATTATTCCAATTAGCTCCAGTTCTACCCCCTTCATTTCCGCTTCAGGTATATTCGCTACTCCTCCCCTAAACACATCTGGGTCTGTCGCCTGGAATTGAAGATCTTCGTACTCATAGAAAAAAGCAGCTACGTTAGCTCTTAATCTTCCGTCAACCAGGTCCGTTTTTAAGCCCGCTTCATAAGCAGCAATTGATTCGCTGTCAAAAATTGGTAAAACTAATGGTGGGGCAATGGCGTTTCCCATAGCAGCATCTTCAGCTTCGGTGTATCCATAAGTAAGATTACTTCCTCCAGGTTTAAACCCTCGTGTGAAGGAAGCGTAGATCATGGTATCGCCGTCTATGTCGTATTCTACGGCTACCCTACCAGTTGTCTCCGTCGAGGTTTTCTCTAGATTACCAATCTGTCCGCCGAAAAAGTTGTTAACGTAACTGTCGACGGAGTCGTCGGTGTATCTGGCACCTGCTATTAATCTGAGGTTATCGGCTGCGTTGTAGGTGGTCTGTCCGTAAACAGAGTAGGATTCTCGGGTCGGATAATTATCTGACATAAAGCCCCAGTCGCCACTGCCACCTGGGATAGCCCCGGCAGTCAAACCGGCAGGCAACATTGATGCAGGATACATATTTTCGTAGCTCGTATTGAAGTAGGGGTCGTTGAACGTTCCGTCATAAACTCCATTAAAATTATCATCTAAAAATTCGCGAATATGCCCCTCAATCTCTTGATCCATGTAAAACGCCCCCACGATCCAATCAAAAGATCCGCGCCACGGCTCATTAGAAATTAGATTTACCTCAAAAGTCTTTGTCTCTTGTATCTGGCTTTCCGGGTTAAATTCGACGCCCACGTAAAAAGGCGCGTCACTCGAAACTGAGGAAGGGTCATGGAAAAGATTATGTCGATCATTATCCCGAACGACGTAGATGTCATCTTCCTGCCAACTCGCCAGGGCTCGCAAGCTAGCAACTCCTAGATCGGTTTCTCCGATGGCACCAATTACCTTGGACTCTAACTCGTATTTAGACAACGTATTCTGCGACAACTCCCTCTCGTCCGGTGTAGTGTCGTAGAAGCCTTTCATAGCAGCTCCATTATTGTCGGCATCGAAATACTGAGCGAACACCCTTATGCTGCTCGTATCATTTGTTTCAAACAACCAATCGGTTCTAAAACTTAGGTGGTCAGCATCGTCTAATTCCTGGCCATTGAAGATATTGTCGGTAAATCCGTCGCGCTTGGTTACAGAAATTGAAGTTCTTGTAGCGACTGAGTCAGATATGGGTAAGTTGATTGATCCACGCGTCTTCGTGAGCCCATAATTTCCTAGCGTTATGTCAGTTTTACCCTCAAGTTCAGCAGTTGTTGGTGCCTTGCTAATGACGTTAATTGCACCACCAGTAGAGTTTTGGCCAAAAAGAGTCCCTTGAGGTCCGCGCAAAACCTCGATTCTTTCGACATCTATAAAGTCAGCTTGCAATGAAAAGGGAGAGGCAATAAAAATGCCATCCATGTGATAGGCAACTGATGGTGCTGCAATTGCGTTTTGATTTGTTTCGTTACCCACTCCACGGATGGAAACCACTGTCTTAAAGCCTTCGTTTTTAGCTACAGTTAGTCCCGGAGCAAGCGCACTCAGATCGACAAAAGAGTTGATATTTCTTGATTCTAGATCGTCTGAGGTTATAGCTGTTACCGCTTGAGATAAGTCTTGAAGACTTTCATCGCGCTTCTCTGCAACTACCATAATCTCCTCAATCCTTGATTCTTGTGATACGACACCAGCGGTAAAACCAATAGAAGCAAATAAAAGGGTGTACCGCCCTGATCTAGAGCATAGTGATTTTAAAGTCATTTCTGTTACCTTGGGTGGGTTAAAGTCGTTTTCTAGTTGAAAAAAGTATTATTCGATTCAATATTTTATCATGCCTTTTTATAGATCACATCGTTTCATGATTGTGCGGTCATTTAAAACTGATTTAATGTATTTTCTCTGCATGGCACTTATTGAGATATCGATCATAGTGCGGAACCATTTACCCTCGGGTTAACATGGTGACCGTTAGGTATGTCAATTGAATAAACGTCTATTAAAAATATGCGTTGTTATAGACACCAGCAAAATTTGTGCCTATTAACAATTGGGCATTACTTCCTAATGATTTTTACTTTCGCTGCTCAATGTACTGTAGTGTAGACTTAAGAATCGAATACTTAATTTTTAGAAAATTTGGGGAATTAACCAGAATGTCAGAAATGGATAACAAACAAACCTACTTGGACTCAGGGCAAAAAATCACGACTAAACCCTTTTCAGGAGTTTCTTACATTGACGCCCTCTTAAACATGGGAGGTGGAGGATGGAATGAAGACAACGGCAACCCGATTAGATGGGCAAGTGATCCTTTTCTAACCAAATCAGACTCGGATAGTTCGATTACGGTCATTTCCTATAGCTTTGCTCAAGGAGGTGACTCCAATGTGCCTTACAGTTATCAGGATGATGTAGGTGAGATCTTTGCGATTGCCTTTAACTCGGAGCAACAGGATGATATTCGAGCCTCCCTGACTGAAATTGAAAAGTATATAAAAGTGAATTTTGTGGAAGTTGAGGAAGATAAGGAAAGCGGCAGCGTTGGCACAATACGATTTGCGATGAATACGATCACAGATGAGCAAGGAAACTACAGAGAGGGTATTGCTGCTACGGCAGATCCGGTATCGCTGCATCCTCGTGGCGGTGACGTTTTCTTCAATAAGTGGTTCGTGAACGGGGATTTTTCGACCGGTGTAGTTCCAATGGCAGCAGGACAGGGAAGTGTGGGTTCGCAGACAAATATTGGCGATGTCCATATTATGTATCATGAGATATTTCATTCACTTGGATTGGAGCATCCAAACGATAACCGAGATAAGCCCTTTCCAGATGAAATTAATTTTAAAGAATATACCGTCATGGCAGGCGAGTACCGTACCGACGGAGCGTCAACGTTTATCATTCAAGATAAGGAGTATGCTATCGTCTCAACACCTATGGCTTATGACGTTGCTGCACTCCAACACTTGTATGGAGCTAATCTAAAACACAATGACGGAGACACGATTTATAAATTCGATCCTTCTGTCCCAGAAATAAAACTTATCTGGGATGGGGGAGGGGCAGATATCCTTAACTTTGAGGAGTTTTCGGGTAATAACATGATTGATTTGAAAGACGGCTCATACAGCACTGTCCCGTTTAATGTTTGGTCTTCGAAAAATAATATCAGTATCGCCTTTGGAGCGGTTATCGAGGATGTCATAAGTGGTTCAGGAGGAGATACAATTACTGGGAACTCTTCAAACAATAGGATCACTGGAGGCAAAGGATCTGACACTATAGACGGCGCGTCAGGAGTTGATATGGCGATTTATGATGCGAACTTTATCGATGCTAGTTTGAATAGCTTTGTAGATTATGAATCGAGCGGTGAGAATATTTATCTTAAAACCGCATGGAATGTTGTTCTTGGGGGTGATACGGATACTTTACGTAATATCGAACGAATCAAATTTAACGATACATATATCGCTTTGGATTTGAACGGCAATGCGGGTAACGTAGTGAAATTATTGGCGGCCGTGTTGGGTAAGTCATCGGTGGGAAATAAGGAATATGTCGGTGCCGGACTTCATGCTCTTGACAATGGAATGACCTATGAAGGACTTATGAAAGCTGCCATTGATGTTGTCTTTGGTCCGAATCCCACTGGTGCCTCAGTAGTTGGGGCTTTTTATGAAAATCTTGCTGGCTCTCCCGCACCTCAATCTATTTTAGATGAATATGGTGCTCTGCTTGATGACAAAACAATGACTCCTACCGAATTAGGAATCGCTGTAGCTGAACACAGTTTAAATGCAACAAACATAGACTTGATCGGACTCGGCTCAACAGGTGTGGAGTATATGATTTAGTTGTCTGAAAAAATATAGGTTTTAGCTGACACTGTTTCCAGCAAAAAAATAGAGGCCGTTAGTGAAATATCCCTAGTGTTATTTAATTATCACTCGATATAGTTAAAGACACGTTTAAAACAAATGTTAATAAAGGGGTGAGCAATGGACGAGTATCAAATAGTCAACAGTTTTAATATGTTCATGATAAGCAATGCCATGTATCAGCTGGGTGTTTTTATTTTGTTATGGATAACGTTTCGATGGGTACGTACTATTTATGCTGGTGGAGCAGAGTTGATTGAAA
>MDTG01179485.1_pt1 | contig 10679 bp, 8 predicted proteins | sample 811421 | NCBI WGS metagenome assembly MDTG01 (sample SAMN05326645, study PRJNA326480) | marine metagenome | isolation source: seawater | place: Pacific Ocean: South East | collected 2011
ATGGCATTAAACCCATTGAGCCAGAAATTACCGATGCCTCATCTGTTAATATATCCCCAAACAAATTACTTGTAATTAAAACATCATAATAACTTGGATAATGTATTAATCTCATTGCTACGGCATCCACAAATTCATATGAAACACTAACTTCAGGATAGTTTTTTTCTAAAGATTTTACAGTTTGTCTCCAAAGTCTCGAAGTTTCAAGAACGTTTGCTTTATCCACACAGCATAATTTCTTTGTTCTTTGCATAGCCAACTCAAAACCAACTTTAGCCAATCTTTTAATTTCATTCTTGTGATATTCACAAGTGTCGTAAGCATAATCATTAGTTTTATTTGTGCCTCTGTTTCCAAAATATATGCCTCCTGTAAGTTCTCTAACAAAGACCAAATCTGTCCCTTGAATTATTGATTTTTTTATTGGTGATTTTTCTAGGAGTGATTCAAAAGTGTAGGTAGGTCTTATGTTCGCAAATAAACCCAATTTTTTTCTCATACTAAGAAGGCCATCTTCAGGTCTAACTTTTAAGGTTGGATCATTATCATATTTAGGATCGCCAACCGCCCCGAATAAAACAGCATCAGAATTTAAACACATCTTGTGTGTCTCTTCTGGGTATGGATCCCCATTAATTTCAATTGCAGCAGCTCCTACAAGTCCTTCATTCCAAATAATTTTATGATTAAATTTTTTTGCAATTGAGTTTGAAACTTTTACTGCTTCTCTAATTACTTCAGGTCCTATTCCATCGCCGGGTAATAATCCAATCTTAAGTTCCATAAATTAAATAATATTTAACATTTTTTCAGTAGCCTTGATGGCAGAAACAGTTTGATCTGAGTCTAATCCTCTGGTTATAAATTCTTTCTTTGAATTTTTCCAAGTGATAAATGTTTCACACAAAGCATCAGAATTACTTCCTGGTGGAATCGTAACTGAGTAATCAGTCAACACAGGAAGTATATGTCCATTTTTCTTGTAAAGTTTTTTTAATGCATTCATAAATGCATCAAATTGACCATCCCCAAATCCAGACTCAGAAAATAATTTTCCATTTATTTCAATTATTATTTTAGCTGATGGTTTTTTATCTTTTTTATATTTTAAGAAATAAGATTTAATTTTGATTTTTTCATGAATACTTGTTCTGTTTAATACATCTGAAATAATGTAAGGTAAATCTTCAGCAGTTACTTTTTCTTTTTTATCACCAAGTTCAATTATTTTTTTGGTAACTTTTTTCAAATTTTCATCAGATAATTTAAGTCCTAACTCATCTATGTTTTTTTTGATGTTAGCTTTACCAGATGTCTTACCAAGGGCATATTTTCTTTTTCTTCCAAATCTTTCAGGCAAAAGATTATTAAAGTACAGATTTTTCTTGCTGTCACCATCGGCATGTATTCCCGCAGTTTGAGTAAATACATATTCCCCAACTATTGGTTTATTAGGTGGAATCCTAAAACCACTAAATGTTGATACTAATTTACTCACTTTGTGGAGTGCTTGTTCATCAATTTCTATTTTGTAGTAGGGTAGAAAATCTTTAATGGCAGCTGTAATACTTGCCATTGGTGTATTTCCTGCTCTTTCACCCATTCCATTAATTGTGGTATGAATTCCACAGCAACCTGCTTTTATAGATTCCAATGTATTCGCCACGCTTAAATCATAATCATTATGCGCATGAAAATCAAAGTGAATATCAGGGTAATCACTAATAACCCTCCTCAAGTATTGAGATGTTCTAAGTGGATTTAAAACACCTAGAGTATCAGGTAACAAAACTCTCTTAATAGGTTGATTTTTTAAAAAATTTAAAAAGTCGAATACATATTTTTTTGAGTCTTTCATGCCATTACTCCAATCCTCCAGATATATGTTAGTTGTTATATTATTTTTTTGTGCGTTTTGAATTGTATGCTCAACATCTTTAAAGTGTTGTTTAGGAGTTTTTTTTAATTGATATTTGAGATGATTGAAAGAACCTTTAGCTAGTAGGTTTTGGACTTTTGCTCCAGTCTTTTTTATCCAGTCAATAGAAACCCCATTATCTACAAAAGTTAGAATTTCAACTTTGTCATCCAATTTTTCAGATTTTGCCCAATCCATTATTTTTGAAACAGCATTAAATTCGCCGCTTGAGACTCTTGCTGATGCTACTTCGATCCTGTCTACCTTTAATTCTTTCAATAATAATTTTGAAATTGTAAGCTTTTCATATTCGGAGAACGACATGCCTGATGTTTGCTCACCATCACGAAGCGTTGTATCCATTATTTCAATTTTTTTAATTTTCATTCTATAATGGAGTTTTATTCGAAAATTTTTTTATTGATTCTTTTAAATTCAAAAGATAATCAATATCGTCATACCCATTGAGCATATTGTTTTTTTTATAGTTGTTAATTTCAAAATTTTCAAAATGTTTAACACCTTGGATATTAATTAACTGTTCTGCTAAATCAATACTTATTAATGTTGAAGGATCTTTATAGATTTTTTCAAAAATTATTTCTAAAAATTCTGCAGAAATTTGTACAGGTAGTACCCCAATATTCAAGCAATTATTTTTAAAAATATCAGCGAAAAAACTAGAAATAACACACCTAAAACCATAATCATATATCGCCCATGCAGCATGTTCTCTGGATGATCCCGAACCAAAATTTTTGCCTCCAATTAAAATTTTGCCAGAATATCTTCTATCATTTAATATAAAATCTTTTTTAGGATTATTATTTGAATCATATCTCCAATCACGGAACAAATTTTCACCAAAACCCCTTCTTTCGGTTGCTTTTAAAAATCTTGCAGGTATTATTTGATCAGTATCAATATTTTCTATTGGTAAAGGAACACCAGTGCTTTTTAATTTATTGAATTTATCGTAGGCCATATCAATTATAAATTCCTTGGATCAGTAACTACACCAGTAATAGCAGCGGCTGCAGCAACAACAGGACTTGCTAACAGTGTTCTTGAACCTGGTCCTTGTCTACCTTCAAAGTTTCTGTTTGATGTACTAACGGCATATTTTCCTGGTGGAATTTTATCATCATTCATGGCTAAACAAGCTGAACATCCTGGTTCTCTGAGCTCAAATCCAGATTCATTTAAAATACTAAGAAGTCCTTCATCCTTAATTGCTTTTTCAACGTTGTGTGAGCCTGGAACTAACCATGCGGTTACATTTGGATCTTTTTTTCTTCCCTTAACAATGTTTGTAAAGGCCCTGAAGTCTTCAATTCTGCCATTTGTACAACTACCTAGAAAAACAAAATCAATTTTTTTTCCAAGAATTTTATCTCCCTCAGAATAATCCATGTATTTAAGAGATTTTAAAAAAGTTTTCTTATTGCATCCATGTTTGCTGGAATTAGGAATTCCAGAATTTATTGATATACCCATTCCAGGATTGGTTCCATAGGTAATCATTGGTTCAATTTTAGACCCATCAAAAGTATACTCTTTTTCAAAAATTGCATCGTCCTCAGATTTTAAGGTTTTCCAATATTCCATTGCGTAATCCCATTTTTCATTTTTAGGAGCAAATTCTCTACCCTCAACATAATTAAAAGTTTTATCATCAGGAGCAATCATACCTCCTCTCGCACCCATTTCAATGCTTAGATTACACACTGTCATTCTTCCTTCCATTGTCATTGATGAAAAAACCTCCCCAGCATACTCAACAAAATATCCCGTAGCTCCAGATGTAGATAGTTTAGAAATGATAAATAATGCCACATCCTTGGGTGTTACTGAGTCATTTAACGTACCATTTACATTGATTCGCATTTGTTTTGGTTTTGGTTGCATTATACATTGAGTTGACAACACCATTTCAACCTCTGATGTTCCAATACCAAAAGCAATTGCTCCAAAAGCACCATGTGTTGATGTGTGTGAATCACCACAGACAATTGTGGCGCCTGGAAGTGTAATGCCGTGTTCAGGGCCTATCACATGGACTATGCCATTTTTTTCATGACCTAGACCCCAATACGAAATGCCATGAAATTTAGCATTTTCCTCTAATGCCTTAAGTTGCTTTGATGATAAATAATCTTTAACTGGAAGATGTTGATTTCGTGTTGGCGTGTTGTGATCAGCAGTAGCAAATGTCTTTTCTGGAAAGAGAACTTTAATCAACCTTTTTTTTAATCCTAAGAAGGCAACAGGGCTTGTAACTTCGTGAACCATATGTCGATCAATAAATAAAACATCTGGTCCGTTATCTATTTTTTTTACCACGTGGGAGTCCCAAACTTTATCAAACAATGTTTTTCCCATTTATATTTTTGCTAATTGTATTATGCTAGGGAGATCAGAGTCGGTGACCTCTTTGTTTTTATCTGCAAATTTTAAGAATTGGCTGTAAACCTTATCCAATTGAACTTTAGTTAACTCAAAACCAATATTTTTGGCACGATATGCTAACGCAGCTCTTCCGCTTCTAGCAGTTAGTACAATGGATGATTCATTAACACCAACATCTTTTGGATCAATTATTTCATAGGTGTCTCTTTTTTTAATCACTCCATCTTGGTGAATACCTGAGCTATGGGCAAAAGCATTGGCTCCAACTATAGCTTTATTTGGTTGTACTACCATACCCATCAGATCAGAGACCAATCTACTAGTTTCAAGTAAAAGTTTTGTATTAATATTTGTATCTAAATCTAATTCATTGTGTTGTTTTAAAATCATTACTACTTCTTCTAAGGAAGTATTGCCTGCTCTTTCACCAATACCATTTATTGTGCACTCAATTTGTCTTGCTCCATTTATAACTCCCTCAATAGAATTTGCAGTTGCTAGGCCTAAATCATTATGACAATGGCATGAGATCGTAGCTTTGTCAATATTCTTAACGTTATTTAATAAGAAACTAATTTTTTTTCCATATTCATAAGGAAGACAATAACCTGTGGTGTCTGGGATATTTAATACAGTAGCACCAGCATCAATTACTTTTTCGCATACTAAAGCTAAAAAAATATTATTCGTTCTTCCTGCATCTTCAGCATAGAATTCAACATCATTCACAAACTTTTTTGAATATTTGACTGCTTCGGTTGCTCTTTCTAAAATTTTATCTCTTGTAGAATTGAATTTATGTTTAATATGAGAATCAGAAGTTCCAATTCCAGTGTGAATTCGTGGGTTTTTAGCATATTTTAAAGCTTTTGCAGCAACATCTATATCATTTTTAACTGCTCTTGTTAATCCACAAACACTTGCATTTTTAACGACTTTTGAAATTTCTACAACAGAATTAAAATCACCTGGACTTGAAACTGGGAAGCCAGCCTCTATAATATCAACCCCTAAAGAATCCAATTTTCTAGCAATAGTTAGCTTTTGAGAGGTTTCCAATTTACACCCTGGAACTTGTTCTCCATCTCTTAAAGTCGTATCAAATATTTTGATAGTATTTTTCATCAAAACAATTACAAGCTCATAAAAATAGTAAAATATATATAATTAACAGGGGAGTTTTTATCTTACTTTGACCAAATGGTATTTTCAGGAGGGACTGCATGAAGAGATATTTTAACTTTTGTAGTTGGATGAATAAATTCGATATTTTTAGCGTGTAAACAAATACTTTTATCTTTGTTTTTTCTTCTTGCACCATATTTCACATCACCTTTAATAACACAATTAATGTTAGCTAGTTGACATCTGATCTGATGATGTCTTCCTGTTACTAACTCTAATTCAAGTAAAAAATATTTTTTTAATTTTTTTATTAATTTGAAGTGTAGTATTGCCTTTTTTGATTTTGGTTCATTAGCATTAACAACATAGGATTTGTTTTTTTTTTGATTTTTTTTTAAAAAATTAATTAAAGTTCCTTTTTTTGTCTGAGGTGCATTTTCAGTTATTGCATAATATTTTTTTTTTATTTTTCTATCTTTAATTAATCTGCTCATCCTTGATAAACTTTTACTAGTTTTAGAAAAAATAACTATACCACTCGTTGGTCTGTCTAACCTGTTGACTAAACCCAGATAAACATTTCCTTTTTTTTTATATTTAATTTTGATATAATTTTTGACTTTTTCTACTAATGATAAATCTTTAGTAAAATCTGACTGGGACAACTCACCAGGGGATTTGTTTATGATAATTAAGTGGTTATCTTCATAAACTATATCCATGAAAACTAATACATTTCTTTTTCATTAGGAAATTTTTTTGACTTTACATCCAGAATGTAATTTTTAACAGCTTTTTTAATTAATGAATTCAAATTGCAATATCTCCTCAAAAAACGTGGGGTAAATTCATGAGTTAATCCAAGTAAATCATGAATAACAAGGACTTGACCATCAACATCAGCTCCTGCTCCAATACCAACCAAAGGGATTTTTGTTTGCTGATGTATTTTTTTAGATAATTTTGAGGGAATTTTTTCTAATACACATGCGAAGCATCCTAACTTTTCTAATTTTTTAACATCTTTCATTAGTTGATTGGCCTCCAATTTATCTGTACCTCTTACACTGTAGGTGCCAAATTTATATATTGATTGAGGTGTTAAACCTAAGTGTCCCATTACTGGTATTCCAGCATTTACTATTTTTGAGATGGAATCACTTATTTCAATTCCACCCTCTAATTTTACGGCATGTGCACCAGATTCTTTCATAATTCTAATAGCCGATTTCAATGCTTCCTGAGGATCAGATTGATAAGTTCCAAATGGAAGATCTACAACTACAAGAGCTCTATTTACAGCTTTAACAACCGCTTTAGCATGATAAATCATTTCATCTAAAGTAATGGGGACTGTTGTTTCATTTCCTGCAAAAACATTTGACGCTGAGTCACCAACTAGAATAACATCAATATTACATTCATCAATAATACTGGCAAATGTGAAATCATAAGCAGTTAGCATGCTTATTTTTTCATAGTTATCTTTCATTTCTGAAAGAGTTTTAGTTGTAATCCGTCTATAGGACGTTCTTTTCATTTGCCAAATGTAATTAAAAATTAAAATAAAAAAACTGCCATAGTGTCATATAAACAAATTGGCATAACTCTTGAACTTAAATAAAAAATTTAAAATTATGAGTAAAATAATCGGAATTGATTTAGGAACTACAAATTCATGTGTTTCTGTTATGGAAGGTAATGAACCAGTTGTTATCCCTAATGCTGAAGGTAAAAGAACAACTCCATCTGTCATTGCATTTGTTGAAGGTGGTGAAATTAAAGTTGGTGATCCAGCAAAACGACAAGCCGTTACCAACCCCACAAAAACTATATCTTCAATAAAAAGATTCATGGGAAGCAAGTTCTCTGAGTCAAAAGATGATGCAAAAAGATCTGCTTATAAAGTAGTTAAGGGAGATAATGATACATCTAGGGTTGACATTGATGGAAGATTATACACTCCACAGGAATTATCTGCAATGATTCTTCAAAAAATGAAAAAAACTGCAGAAGACTATCTTGGCACTACAGTGTCTGAAGCAGTTGTTACTGTTCCAGCATACTTTAATGATGCACAAAGACAAGCAACAAAAGAAGCTGGTGAAATATCAGGGCTAAAAGTCCAAAGAATTATCAATGAACCGACTGCTGCAGCTTTGGCATATGGCCTTGATAAATCAAATAAAGACCAAAAGATTGCTGTATACGATTTAGGTGGAGGTACTTTTGATATATCTATACTTGAATTAGGTGATGGTGTATTTGAAGTATTATCTACAAACGGTGATACTAGATTGGGTGGAGATGATTTTGATGAAGCTGTAATACAGTGGATGGCCTTTGAATACGAAGAAGAGCAAGGTGTTGATCTGAGAAAAGATCCAATGGCTCTTCAAAGACTTAAAGAGGCAGCTGAAAAAGCCAAGATTGAATTATCCTCGTCTACACAAACTGAAATAAATTTACCTTATATTTCCGCAACTGATACTGGTCCAAAACACTTAGTTAAAACTTTAACAAGGTCTAAATTTGAACAATTGTGCTCAGATTTGGTTAAAAGGTCTATGGAGCCAGTAAAGAAAGCTTTAAAGGACGCAGGATTAAATAAATCTAATATTGACGAGGTGATTCTAGTAGGCGGATCCACTAGAATTCCTGTTATTCAAAATGAAGTCGAAAAATTCTTTGGTAAAAAACCATCTAAAGGTGTTAATCCAGATGAAGTTGTTGCGGTAGGTGCAGCAATACAAGGGGGTGTTCTAACTGGCGATGTTAAAGATGTTTTGTTGTTAGATGTCACGCCTTTATCTTTAGGAATTGAAACCATGGGTGGTGTAATGACAAAGTTAATTGAATCTAACACTACTATTCCGTCAAAAAAATCACAAGTTTTTTCAACTGCTGCTGACAATCAGCCATCTGTAGAAATTCATGTTTTACAGGGTGAAAGGTCTATGGCAAAAGATAACAAAACTATTGGAAGATTCCACTTAGATGGTATTCCACCATCTCCAAGAGGAGTTCCACAAATTGAGGTAACTTTTGATATAGATGCAAATGGTATTATTCAGGTTACAGCTTTGGATAAGGCCACTAATAAGTCACAAGACATTAGAATTGAAGCATCCTCCGGGCTCACTGAGGATGAAATTGAAAAAATGAAAAAAGAAGCAGAAGCAAATGCTGAGTCTGATAAAAAATTGAAAGAAGAAGTTGATACTCTCAATAGTGCCGATGCTATGATTTTTCAAACTGAGAGCCAGTTAAAAGAATATGGCGATAAGATAACTGATGATAAAAAGAAGGCTATTGAAGATGCTCTTGAAACATTAAAAAAAGCTCATGAGTCAAAAGATGTTGAGCTGATTAAAACTGAGCTCGAAAAAATTAATGAAGTTTGGAAAAGTGCCTCCGAAGAATTATACAAAGCTCAAGCAGAATCTGCAAAATCAAGCAATCAAAATGATCAACAACCTAAAGGGTCAGGAAAGAAAAATAAAGGTTCGGATGATGATGTTCAAGATGTAGATTTTGAAGAAGTTAAATAATTTAAACCTAAATATGTTCAAACGTGTCAAATGGCACGTTTTTTTTGTTTGAGATTAAAAATTAACACACATATGTATTACATTTACAAATTTATTTTATATGAAAAGTATAATAACATGTGACTTAGAAGGTGTAATAGAAACTATTAACTCTGATGGTGAAAAATTATTTGGCTATCCAAAAGAAGAACTAATTGGAAAAAAAAGAGTTTCATTATTTTCCTCAGGAGATGTTGTAATTCAGAATGTCGGAAAATGGCTTTCCTCTGCTATAAAAGATGGTGAGCATAATACAAAAACTTATTTTATTAGAAAGGATGGTTCTAAGTTCAATGCTGCAATTAAAATAACTCCTACTTTTAAAAATGGAAAAAATAAACCTCAAACTGGATATTGTGGTATAACTATTCCAATTAATGAGGAGGTTAAAATTCCAATTAAATTTTCAACAATATTCATTAAGTGGGCCTTTGCGATAACACGTGGTGGTTTTACAAGCGCATCACTGTTTCCAATTTTTACATTAGCTGCATTTTTTGCAGGAACTGGTGATGGTTTATTTAATTTGGCCTCATTGTTATTATGCTCTTTAGGAATAATTTTTTTACATGTCTCCTCTAATTTATTTAATGATTATTATGACGTCAAGGATGGTACTGATGGCGCAAATACAGAATATTTTAATGCAGGTTTAAATTCAACCTTACTAGAGGGGGCTCAACTTTCAGGTGGAAGCAGGGCTGTAGAGTTAGGTTTAATTACACACAAAGGAACTTTGACTTTAGCTAGAAAAATGTTATTTGGAGCATTAATGGTTACTGGAATTTTACTATACAATAGCTTTATAGTAACTGGCGAAATTAAAAATGCGCTATACGCTTTAATTCTTGGAATTGTTGGAGGTTTGTTGGGCTACTTTTACACTGCTCGACCTATCAGATTAGTCTCAAGAAGAGGTTTAGGTGAAATTGCTATATTTTTAGCATTTGGACCAGTCCTTACTTTAGGAGCTTTATTTGCAATCTCGAGTGATACTGTAGAACTATTTTCAAGTAATTTTTACAATGCATTATACCTTGGAATCCCTTTTGGTTTTTTAACTACAAATATACTATATATCAATCAGTATCCTGATACTGTAAGTGATGCCAAAACTGGAAAAAACCACCTTATTGTAACATTAGGTAAAAAAAATGCGAGGTGGGGTTATTTAATATTACTTTGTGCAGCATTTGGATCTTCAATATATATGACAGACATATTTGCCGATAATATATCAAATTTTAATAAAAATATATTTTATGCAGGTAATGCAATTTTGTTTGTTTATGGTTTTTATGCATTTATTAACCTTTATAAAAATTATAATAAAAGAAAATTGATTCACTCAAACCTAAAAACAATATATTTACAGATATTTTATGGATTATTTATGGTGTTAGTTCTCAACTTATTTTTTATTTAAATGTTTATTGAAAACGCAAAAAATATTAAAAATGATTGGTGGAGATATTTTATAGTTGGCCCCCTAATCATAATATTTTTTTCTCAATTTTTAGGTGCTCTCCCTGTTGGTATTGGTATTGGAGTAGCAGGTGCAATGAATGGTGGTCTTGATGATATCAATATGGAAAATAGTATGGATATTTTTAATGTTTTTGCATCAAAAAATA
>MDTG01253846.1_pt1 | contig 10679 bp, 7 predicted proteins | sample 811421 | NCBI WGS metagenome assembly MDTG01 (sample SAMN05326645, study PRJNA326480) | marine metagenome | isolation source: seawater | place: Pacific Ocean: South East | collected 2011
TATTTATTTTATTATCTTTATATTCAATGTATATCTTTGAGTATTTTTCTCTTTTTTTAATTGAAGCAATATCTTCTTCTGATGATAAAAACTTATATTTCCCATCTTCTCTAAGCTCTTTTGCCAATTCATATGAATCTGGTCTAATGTCAGCAATTTCACCCTTATCCAGATCTATGATTAAAGTTTTTATATTAGACATAGCATTTTCTACTGAGCCATAAACTTTTTCTAGACCAGCAGACGAAACAATCTTCTTTTGCATATCTAATAAAGCATTATTTTCTTGAACAGATCTCAGCTGAATAGCAACAAACGAAATAATAGCGCTGCATAATAAACAGAGACCAATTCCAACGAATGTTATATTTAAGGTGCTATCTTTATTAATCTTAGGCATTTTGAAGAGCTAATCTTTTTTTAATATTATTTTTAACTACAAAGTGATCAATCAAAGGGGCTACTAAGTTTCCAAATAAAATTGCAAGCATCATGCCTTCAGGAAAAGCAGGATTTAAGACTCGAATTAAAATTACCATTATTCCGATAATGATTCCATAAATCCATCTACCGACATTAGTGTGCGATCCAGAGACTGGTTCAGTTGCCATGAACACCAAACCAAAAGCATATCCTCCAATTACCATATGCCACCAAAAAGGCATAGAAAACATAGGATTGGTTTCACTGCCAACAAGGTTGAATAAGTAACTTGTAAAGATTGTACCTATAGTTACACCAAGAACTATTCTCCATGAAGCAACCTTTGTATATAGAAGAATAGCTAAGCCAATTAATATAGCTAAAGTAGAAGTTTCTCCAATGGAACCTGGAATAAAACCAAGAAAAGCATTGTTCCATGTGTAAGCAAGACTTTGATAACCATCTTGAGCTGCTGTTCCTAAAATAGTTGCTGCTGTGTAACCATCAACTGCAACCCAAGACATATCTCCTGACCAAGAAGCTGGATAAGCAAAATATAAAAATGCCCTACCCGTCAGCGCTGGATTTAAAAAATTCTTTCCGGTGCCGCCAAAAATTTCTTTACCTATTACCAATCCTACTGCAATACCCAAAGCACACTGCCACAAAGGTGCGTTAGGCGGGCAAGATAAGGCAAATAATACTGTTGTAACAAAAGCACCCTCACTAACTTCATGTCTTCTTATAAGGGCAAAAATTAATTCACAACCTATTCCAACTGCAAATACTACGACATATATAGGTATAAAATAGATGGCTCCGTATACCAAACAATCTATAAAGCTATTTGGATTAAGTGAGGTAAAGAATGTTATTAATGGCCAATGCCAATCTTTCTCGAAAGCAGCATTTGCTAAAGTTAATTGTTCTATTGCATTAAGGGATTGATATCCAAGGTTGTACATTCCTGCAAACATTGTTGGAAAGGTTGCAAGCCATACCACAACCATAATTCTCTGGATGTCTGAACCATCTCTAACATGAGTTAAACCTTTGGTTCTTTTATCAGACGAATAAAAAAGATTTTCAATAACATCAAATATTGGAAAGTAATAGGAAAGACCTCCTTTTCCTTGAAAAGAAGGTTTGATTTTATCAAGAAAATTTCTTAACGGATCTTTCATCTCTAAGATATAGGCGCAATTTTAATGATTTCAGTGAGACAATTTAGTTTTTAGAAGATATTCTTCTATATTATGCTTTTATCCATCCTTCTCTATTTTTTCTAAAATATTTCTCAGGATTAATCCGTAATCATATTTACTTGGACAACTATAAGTGCATAGAGATAAATCTTCTTCATCTAATTCCAAAACACCTAGGCTTTGAGCCAATTCCGTATCTTCAGTAACTATTGCTTTAAGAAGTTGAGTGATCATTAAATTCATTGGAAAAATATCTTCATAAATTCCTACAGGAACTATTGCTCTAAAACCTCCATTTAAAGCTGAAGTGAGATTGTATTTATAATTTTTTAAAGCTGATGTAAAAAACATTCTCAATGAGGAATGTTTCTTTATTTCAGGCCTTAACCAATTTAAAAATTCGCGATCATCTTGATTAACTTCTCTTATGACAGTGAGCTGATTAGAAAAACTTGATAAATAGGACAATGGTCCTTCACATATATGACCACACAAAACAGAACCTGAAATCAATCGATTATCTTCCTCTACCAATCTTCCGGCTGTAAGTTCTTTAACACAAGCACCAAAATCTGTTAACAAGATTTCTGGATTGAATACTTGAGGACCTGAAATAGATATGTATTTTTCATTTGATTGGTAGCCTGTTAGAAGAGTTTTTCCAATTTTTATTAATTCTTGATATCCGATTGTCCAAATTTGATTGACTAATGAAGCAGGAGAGATTTGATGAATTTGTGTTCCTACAAGGCCTATAGGATGTAGGCCTGTAAAAGTATGGTAATTGATGTTTTCAGATTTATAAAAATCTAAAGTATTATTTTCAGGGATACCTACATGAACAGCCTCTTTTGGAAGATGAGAAATAATTTCTAAAGCTTTATTAAAAGCTTTAAGATTGTCTTTAAGAACTATTGATGGGTCAAATGACAAAGGGTTTGAATCTATTAGCGAAATAAAAATTTTATTAGGCAAGGAACCAACTAAGGGAATTTTAGAAAAAGGTCTAGTTCGAAATAGACCAAGTAAGCCAAAATTTATAAGAAAATTGAGAACTTGTTCGTTAGTTTTATCAAATGTTGTATCAACTTCAAAAGAATCATCGTCATTACTCTTTTCTATAACCATTGATAGAAAAGACCTTCTATCGCCTCTGTTTATTTCTGAAATCGCTCCATTAACTGGAGATAAATGAAAGTACCCAGGATTTTTTTTATCTTCAAAGAGTTTTTCTCCCTGTAAAACTTGCTGTCCTTCAGACACAAACATGGTTGGCTTTATTCCATGAAAATCTTTTCCTAAAATAGCTACTCTGGAAGTCGGATTTTTTACTTCAGGCAAAACTTGATGATTTATTTCTCCTTGAAGAGATAAGTTCAATCCCTTTGTAATTTTTATAGTCATCTTATAAAAATAGAGGTAATCGTAGGTATTTAATACCAGCCATTTTCTTTAGAACTCGAAGTAATTGGACGCAGTAACCTAGTTCATTATCATACCAAGCATAAATGACTACATTCTTTTTATTACATATTGTTGCTTGTGAATCGACAACACATCCAAACCTGCTTCCAATAATATCGGACGATACAATTTCAGGAGAAATTGTGTAATCAATTTGATCTTTGTAAATACTATGAAAAGCTGTTTTTCTTAAAAAATCATTAAGTTCTAAAGTCGTTGATTCATTTTCAAGATGAAGGTTTAAAATTGCCATGGATACATTTGGAGTTGGGACTCTTATGGCATTTGCCGATAATTTTCCTTCTAATTCAGGGAGAACTTGAGAAACAGCTTTAGCGGCTCCAGTTTCTGTTAAAACCATATTAAGAGCAGCACTTCTGCCACGTCTAGCTTTGTCATGATAATTATCAATTAGATTTTGATCATTGGTATAAGAATGAACCGTTTCAACATGACCATTATCGATGCCATACTCTTCAGAAATCGCTCTCAGAAGAGGAACAATTGCGTTTGTAGTACAAGAAGCAGCCCCTATAATTTTATCTTTATCTGTAATATCTTTATGATTTACACCGTAAACTATATTTTTTAATTCTCCTTTGGTTGGAGCTGTAAGCAATACTTTTGAAATCCCTTTAGACTTGAGATGTTTCGAAAGACCTTTTTTATTACGATAAACTCCAGTGTTATCTATTAAAATTGCTTTATCGATATTATGTTTGGAATAATCAACTTCATCTGGACTATTGGCATAAATAAACTTTACTGGATTACCATTCATTACAAGAGTATTAGAATCTTCATCTACCCTGATTGTTCCTTTGAATGGGCCATGAACAGAATCTCTTCTCATTAATTCCGCTCTTTTAAAAAGATCTTCTGATTTAGACTGTCTGACAACTACTGCTTTTAGAGAAAAAGTCTCACCAGCTCCCGTATCCTCTAAAATTAATCTTGTAATCAACCTACCTATTCTTCCAAAGCCAAATAGGACTACATCCTGAGGTTTTTTCAGCACAGGAATATGATTTCCAATGGCTTTCTTAACTTGATCTTTTACAAATTCATCAATATTTTGTCCATGATCATCAAACATAAAAGCCGCAGCTAATATACCAATATCTATTTGTGCTGGCCCCAGATCAAGTTTATCTAAACTAGCTAAAATCATTGATGTTTCATACTCACTTAGTTCGTTTTCTTCAACTTCTCTTACAGTTCTATGAGCCTGCATTATTTCTATAACCGAAAGAGAAATTAAAGGATTCCCGTATAATAAAATTCGAACATTTTTATCTCTGTGGAATTTACCAATGATTGGAATCATTGATTCAACAAGAGACTGTCTTTCGATCCAGTTTTCTAGATAATTATCCGGTTTTACTCTATTCCTCTTGTCAGGATTAGAGTCAGATTTTATTGCTGTCATTTATTACAAGGCAGAATATCTTTTTAGATGATAATCAGTATTTCCAAAAATTGCTCTTATTGTCGTTAAACGTTTAAAGTAATGTCCGATATTAGTTTCATCAGTAACACCCATTCCACCATGCAGTTGAATTGATTCTTCTCCAACATGTTTAGCAGAGATACCAACTTGATATTTCAAAGCTGAAACTGCTTTCTTAGCATCATCTGACTTATCAGTTAGCTTTGCCGCACACATCAGAAGTAAAGATTTTGTTTGTTCATAAGCCATGAAAGTATCTACCATTCTGTGTTGTAGTGCTTGAAAAGAACTTAGAGTCTCACCAAATTGCTCTCTTGTTTTAGTGTATTCTAAAGTTATTTCATTCATTTTTTCCATAATGCCAACAGCTTCTGCTGAAATAGCTAATGTCGCTAAATCAATGACTTCTTCAAGCGCAGAAAAGGCATCTCCTTCATTTCCCAACAAACAAGATGCCGGAATAGAAACATTTTCAAGCGTTATCTCTGATGCTTTAGACCCATCAATATTGGAATAGTTTCTAGAAGATATACCTTTTACAGATGGATCAACTATAAATAAAGACAAGCCTTCTTTATCAAGCTGATTTCCAGATGTTCTCGCTACTACGATAATTTTATTGGAAGATGGGCCGTTCATGACTACTGCTTTGTAACCATCAACAATGAAATTATCACCATCTTTTTTAGCAGATGTAATGACGTCGTTTAAATCAAACCTACTTTGTGGTTCAGAAAATGCTACAGACATTTGAATTTCACCAGAAATAATTTTTGGTAAAAGTTCTGCTTTTTGTTCTTCAGATCCTAATTTACTAATTAAGCCGCCTGCTAGAACAATATTCGGTATATAAGGCTCAACAACTAGACCTCTTCCAAGAGATTCCATAATAACCATAAGATCAATTGGGCCGCCATTATAACCACCATCTGCTTCTGAAAAAGGCATCCCTAACCATCCTAGATCAGCGAAAGTTTTCCAAAATTCTGAGCTATAACCTAACTCAGAATTGATACTTTTTTGTCTTACATCGAAAAGATAGTCTTTATCTACAAAAGTAGTAACACTATCTTTTAGCAGTTGTTGTTCTTCAGATAATGAGAAGTCCATTTATATACCTAAAACAGCTTTAGCAATAACATTTCTTTGGATTTCATTACTTCCGCCATAGATTGAAACTTTTCTATAGTTTAAATAATGCGGCATAACATTGGCTGCAAAATCGGGACCAATTCTTCCTTCATTAGAAATTAAATCATCTTCCGACATAAATGGATGAGCATAGTAACCAAGAGCTTCTACAAACAAGTCAGATAGACCTTGTTGTAAATCAGTACCCTTTATTTTTAGTATGGATGATTCGGGCCCAGGATGACCGCCTTTTGACATTGCTGCTAAAGTTCTTAATTCGCTGTATTCTGCAGCTAATAAATCGATCTCAAGTTTATTGAGTTTGTCCATAAATAAATCATCATCCTTTAAGAAACCTTCACCTAATGGTAATTCTGAGGTAATTTCTCTAAGTCTTCTGATTTCTCTCTTAAGAGCGGGAATACCGCCAATACCAGTTCTTTCGTGAGCTAAAAGGAATTTTGCAATATTCCAGCCAGCACCCTCTTCTCCAATTAAATTTTCAACAGGAACTTTAACATTATCTAGGTAGACCATATTAACTTCATGAGAACCATCAATAGTAATGATAGGCTTTACTTCAACTCCTGGAGTTTTCATATCGATAAGCAGAAAACTTATTCCTTGCTGCTTGATGTCAGTAGTTTCCGTTCTAACTAAACAAAATATCCAATCTGCATGTTGCGCCATAGTTGTCCAAGTTTTTGTTCCGTTGACGATGTAGTGATCGCCATCTTTAACAGCTTTAGTCTTGAGCGATGCTAAATCAGAACCAGAGCCAGGTTCTGAATAACCTTGACACCACCAAACATCATTATTAATTATTCCTGGAAGAAATCTGTCTTTTTGTTCTTGAGTTCCAAAAGTGTAGACCACTGGACCACACATACTAACTCCAAAAGGAACAAGAGTTGGAGTATTAGCATCAGCTAGTTCATTTTGGAAAATATGTTTCTGTGTAATAGACCAGCCAGTCCCACCATATTCTTCAGGCCAATTTACTGCAAACCAACCTTTTTTACTAAGGATTCTTTGCCAAGTTTGGATATCATCTTTAGAAACTGGAATCCCATTATCCATTTTATTTTTAATATCAGCAGGATAATTGTCTACGATAAATGATCTTACTTCGTCTTGAAATTTAAGATCTTCCTCTGAAAAAGATAAATTCATTTAAAACCTCTTTTATAGTCTTATTCTTAGAAGTCAGTATTATACACAAACATTTATCTGTTAATACGTAGTAAAAATCATTATGGAAACAACATTTGGTTATCAAAAGAACTTGGTAATTTGCAGTAATTCAGATCTTCTGAAAAGAGCTTGGTCTAGCTCAACAAATGAACAAAAAATCATAATTCCTGATTTGGAAGTTTTACCATATGATAATTTTTCCCCACATCCTGAAGTTTCATCAAAAAGGTTGATAGCTCTTAGGGATTTATTAAAAAAGGATTCAATTACAGCTTTCTCTACTATTCCAGCTCTTTTTCAACCGTTTTTTGATAAAGCCAGTATTAATACTCTTTATTTTGAATTCAAAGAAAATCAAAAAATTGACAGAAATATTTTGATCTTAAATTTATTAGAAAATGGATACGACTCTGTAGATTTAGTTGTGAAACCTTCAAGTTATGCCTTAAGAGGTTCCGTAATAGACATATTTCCATCAAATAGTAATTATCCAGTCAGGATAGATTTAGATGATGATCTAATTTCAAGTATTTCTATTTTTGATACTGATTCACAGAAAACTTTTAGAAAAATAAATTCATTTATTGTAAGACCATCCCGGGGGTTTGTTTTAAATAAAAATTCCATAAAGATATTTAAAAAGAATTGGCGATCTAGATTTAAAGACGATGGAGAAGTCTTTGAGAGTGTCATTAAAGGAAACTTTATATCAGGTATAGAATTTTATTCATCTCTTTTCCATGATAAAAAACCCTCTTTAGGAGATTATCTTAATGACTTTAATATTTTTATTGCCGGGGATATTAAATCTGAATCTAAAAATTACTGGGATTTAATAAATAATAGATATGAAGAATTTTTAGGTGATACAAATAGACCAATTCTGAAACCGTCAGAAATCTTTAATTCGTTGGATGAAATTAATAAATTAATTTCTGATTCTGAAAAAATCGATTTACCAGAAATATCTATTAATAAATCTCAAGATTTAGTTTTTAAAGATTCCGCTTCTAGTTCAGAGCAATTAGAAAGAGATTTTGATTCTTTATTAAATTTTAAAAAAGGTGAGCTTGTTGTTCATGCAAAACATGGAATTGGAAAATTTTTAGGTCTAAAAAATCTAAATAATACGGAATGCTTTTTAATAGAGTATCAAAATAATGAATTACTTTATGTCCCGGTAAATTCGATATCTCAAATTACTCCCTACATTGGCATAAAAGATATCCCTTTAGATTCTTTAAGCAAAAAGAAATGGAGTGAAAAATCAAAAAAATCTAAACTAAAAGCTTTTGATATTGCTTCAGAAATTTTAGAAGCTGAGGCCAAAAGAAATTTAGAAGAGTCACAAAAAGTTTCTCTCAATGTAGATGAATATGAGAAGTTTTGTGGCACTTTCAAATTTACAGAAACTCTTGATCAAGAAAGAGTCATCAGAGAAGTTATTGCTGATTTACTTTCTAATAAGCCGCAAGATAGATTAATTTGTGGCGAAGTAGGATTTGGTAAAACTGAAGTAGCTTTAAGAGCCTCTTTTATAGTGGCTCAAAATAATTACCAGATTTGTATTCTTGCACCAACAACCGTATTAGCTAAACAGCATTTTGAGGTATTCAAAGATAGATTCAGTGAATTTCCTCACAGAATTTGTCTTCTCACTAGAGAACAAACAAAAAAAGAAAAAGCAGAGATATACAAAAAAATTAAAGATAATTACTACTCAATTATTATTGGTACTCATGCCCTATTCAATAAAGAGATTTCTTTTAAGAATTTAAATCTCCTTATTATTGACGAAGAGCATAAATTTGGCGTTAGGCAAAAAGAACAAATAAGATCTTTAAAAATTGGCATTAATGTTATTTCCCTTTCTGCAACCCCAATCCCAAGAACATTGAACTTATCCTTATCTAAAGTGAGAGATATCTCTTTAATAACCACTCCTCCGACAGGACGGAAAAGTGTTAAAACAATTGTCTCAAGATATTCAAAAAGCCTTGTCTTTGAAGCTATTCAAAGAGAATTTTACAGGGACGGTCAAGTTTTTTATCTCTTAAACAACGTAAGCATGTTAGAAGAGAAGAAAATAGAAATTTCAGAGAGGTTTCCAGATAAAACAATTGCCTTTGCTCACGGGCAGCTTAAGCCAAAAGAGTTAAGTAAAGTCATGCAAAGTTTTATAAGGAAAGAAATTGATTTACTTGTTTGTACAACGATTATTGAAAGTGGGATTGATATAGAAAACGCAAATACTTTAATTGTAGAGGAATCGGAAAATTATGGGTTGTCTCAACTTCACCAAATAAGAGGAAGAGTCGGAAGGTCACAAAGAGAGGCTTATGCCTATTTTTTCTTAAACGAAGCTAAAGAATTAAAAAGTAAGGCGTCTGAAAGAATCGAAGCTCTGCAAGAGAACGAATCACTTTTATCTGGATTTAGTTTAGCAATGAGAGATTTAGAAATCAGAGGAGCCGGTGAGTTGTTAGGAGAAAAACAAAGTGGCCCTATAGATGTGGTAGGTTTAACTTTATTTTCAAAAATGATTGAAAATGCAATTAAAATTTTAAAAGGAGAAAAAATAATAGATCAATCCGATATAGACATTGATATCGGTATCTATGGATTCATACCAGAAGATATAATTCCTCAAGCAGAATTAAGACTGAGCATTTACAAAGAAATATCTTCCATTAAAGAAAATAAAAATCTAGAACAGAATAAAAAGAATTTTATTGATCGTTTTGGTGATGTAACTTCAGAAATTATTAATCTTTATGAATTATCAAAGTTAAAGAATTTAGCAAGGAAGCTAAATATTTTAGGTATAAAGTATCAGGATGAAAATTTTTCTTTAAAGTTAGCTGATAATTCAAGGTTAATTCCTCCATCCTCAGAAATTAGAGAAATCAAAGTAAGTGCCAAAGATATAAAAAGTGATCGTCTAACCTTTATAATGTCAAAGCTTGAAAGTTTTTTTGATAAGAATGAAATATAAACTATATTTATTGCTAACGCTTTTTTCAATAAATTTAATTTCTGAAGAGCAGCTTTATTTGGTTGAATTAATTCTCATCAAATATCTTCCCGAATTTGAAACAAATGAAAAATTTCTTCCTCCTGAACTCGATATCCCAGAAAATATAACTTTACTTGCTGAATTTCCTTATCCTAAATTAGAAATTAATTCTTTGTCATTTAATCTTGAATATCAATTTCAAGATTTATTTATGTCGGTAAAAATTGAAGAAGACTCAGATCTACCTATTCTTGAAGATGAAACTCTTAGAAACATTGAAGCTATTCCTACTTTGGAGTTAAAAAAATCTGTATTTGAAATTGACTCTGCCAGAGAATTTTCTCTATCAGTTGAGGTTTCTAAAATAGCAAGAAGTAGAGACTTTAGAGTTATTTCTACAAAATCATGGTTTCAAGATATAAAAGATATAGATGAAGCTGAGCTTATTTTTATCGATAGTGACTTTTTTAAAGGGACTAGGATATTTGGATTTTTCCAGCTCTATAAAGAACGTTTTGTACATTTCAATTCAAAGCTATATCTATCTGAATTAGATCCATTATTTACCCAAGAAGAAAAACTGATAGTTGGAAAAAATGTTTTTAATGATGAAAAGGAGTTAGATATTTTTGAAGAAAAAAATCAAAAAGTTCTTTTTGAAGTTAAACACTCGAAGAAATTTCGCAGTGGCGAACTTCATTATGTAGATCATCCAAAATTTGGGATGCTTATAAAGCTTACTAAAGCTCAGAAAAAGATTTCTTTTCCTGATAGTGGTTTAACAAAGAATTAATAA
>MDTG01291886.1_pt1 | contig 10679 bp, 13 predicted proteins | sample 811421 | NCBI WGS metagenome assembly MDTG01 (sample SAMN05326645, study PRJNA326480) | marine metagenome | isolation source: seawater | place: Pacific Ocean: South East | collected 2011
ACTCACTTGATCACTTTATTGAAGGGGTGATGCAACAATTAACATCGTTGCTCGGCACCGTTGATCAAGCAATGTACGCCACCAGTTTAGTGGCAGGTAATCCACAAGATAATCAGCATAAATTAGTGGTATTTTCTGGGCGAGGCGATTTTGAACGCAGCGAAGGTAAAGCAATTGAAGAGGTCTTGAATACCGAGCAGCTATCAGCATGTAAGCAAGCATTTAGAGATAAAAACATTGTTTATAAAGACAATTATTTGTTTGCATACTGTTGCAGCGAACATAATCATAATTCAATGCTTTTTATATCTGGTATTCCACACGACTTATCGGATACACAGCGCCATTTGATTGAAATATTTTCGCAAAATGTACAGTTAGCGTATGAGAATGTGCAATTACAATCCGAGGTCGAAGCTACTCAGCAAGAGTTAGTGCTTCGTTTAAGTGAAGCTCTGGAGCAGCGTTCAACCGAAACAGGTAATCATGTTAAGCGGGTTTCGCATATATGTAATACTTTAGCACTGGCGTATGGTTTATCGAAACGTGAGGCTGACTTAGTTCGTTTAGCGTCGCCACTTCATGATGTTGGTAAGGTCGGTATTCCTGACGCTATTTTAAATAAGCCGGGTAAATTGACCTGCGAAGAGTGGGAAATCATGAAAACGCACACTCAAAAAGGTTACCTTATCTTACAAGGCTCTCGTCGAGAAATCGTTAATGCGGGTGCTCAAATTGCACGTGATCACCATGAAAAATGGGATGGTTCAGGTTACCCACAAGGAAGGCAAGGACAAGACATTCATATCTTTGGCCGTATAGTGGCGCTTGCAGATGTGTACGATGCGCTGCGCCATAAACGCTGTTACAAAGAAGCGTGGACGCTTGATGATGTCGTTAATGAAATCAATCAGCAAAAAGGCAAACATTTTGAGCCTAAACTGGTCGATGCATTTAACGACAACCTAGCGGAGCTTGAAGAAATTTTAACCCGTTTTCCAGATTAAAAAATAATACCCAGTGCATTGAACTGGTGAGTTATTTAACGCATTAGAATGAGTATGTTTAATAACATTGGTACAATTTCTTTTTTAACATTAATGAGTAGTTAGGGGCATATGGATTATTTAGCAGTCAAACACACACACATGGCAATTGCAGTTTTAAGCATTGTTCTATTTTATGTACGTTCATTTTCTCGCCTCGGCAGTGGTGCAATCGCTAAAAATAAATTGGTATTTATTGGTAGTCACGCAACCGATACGTTTTTACTTATTTCAGCTTTCGCGCTGATGGCAATTGCAAAAATTAATCCACTAGAACAAACCTGGCTGCTTGAAAAGATTATTCTTGTAGTGGCGTACATTGTACTGGGTATTATTGCCAGTAAACAGCAAAAAACCAGTATAAAAATTGTGTTTTTAGTTGTTACGACTGCGGTCATTGCCTTCATTGGTAAGCTGGCGGTTGCCAAAACAGCGTTTATTTTGTAACTAAACGTGTTCAAAGGCTGCACTAAACAGTCTTTGAACGTTAATCTAGCGCGCTACGTTGGTATCTGTGTAAAAAAATAGGTAAACTAGTCATTCATTTTCTATTAAAGATGTTGCCGTATTAATGACCACCCCTTGGTTTGAAGATCAAAATGAATCCTATCAAGATGAGGCTTTTGACACATTCGTTCCCCAAGCGTTGTATCGTTGTATAAGCGCTGAAGCGAAGTGGGATCCTCAAGCTGATTTAAGTGATAGCTTTGCCACACTGAGCGACTTTGAAAATCAAGTCACCGAACTATGCCAACAATACCCTGATATTCACGAACGGTTTGATGCGTTGGTTGACATGTTTTTTACTCAGTGGTTATTTAGCGTATCCAGTTTAAAAGTCCCAGAATACACCTTAAATAGTTTTAGCTATATGCTGAGTATGCGCAGTGGTTCTGAAACAACACTGGGTATTTTATTATGCCATTTGCTGAACCATGCAGGTTTTGATGCAAATGTAACGATTAATAATAGTGAAATAAATGTCCATGTTGCTATTAGCGATGAGGAAGGTTATTTACTTGAGCCGAGTTCAGGTCAACAAAGTTGGTATATTATTCCTGAAAACGCCAGTGAAGAAAATGGTGATGAGCAAGAGCCGCTTGAGCTCATTTTTGACGAAGAAGTGTATAAGCTTTATCTAGCACAACAAAAGTGGGCCTTTATTAGCAGTAATAAATTTGGTCATGCTTTGAGCTGTGTTGAGATGCTGATGGAGCTAATAGGCGATGATCCGTACGAAAGACGCGACAGAGGCTATTTACTTAACCAGCTTGATTGTCCGAAAATGGCACGTGACGACTTACAATTTTTTATCGATGAGTGTCCAGATGATCCTGCAATTGATATTATTCAGCATCAACTTGAAGAACTCGAAGATAATCACAAAACTCACCATTAACTTTTAAGGAATTTACATGGCTGACGCCCATACTGCCCTGATCACCAATGACGCGGTTGTCTTTGGTTTATTAGCAGTAATATTAGGCTTTATTTTTAAAACATCGAACAGTCAAAATAGCGCACTGAAAAAGTTTTACAAATATGTCCCAGCATTATTACTGTGCTATTTTTTACCTTCACTATTGAATACTTTTGGCATTGTTGATGGTCATTCATCTAATGTGTACTTTGTAGCATCACGTTACTTGCTTCCGGCGTGCTTAATTTTACTGACCATTAGTATTGATTTACGTGCCATTATTAATCTTGGTCCGAAAGCATTAATTATGTTTTTAACCGGTACTGCGGGTATTGTGATCGGCGGCCCGTTGGCCATTTTGATCATGAGCGCAGTGTATCCAGAAGCAGTCGGTGGTCATGGCCCTGATGCAGTATGGCGTGGCATGACCACGATTGCTGGAAGCTGGATTGGTGGTGGTGCAAACCAAGCATCGATGAAAGAAATGTTTGAAGTTGGCGGAGATATATTCTCAGCAATGGTTACGGTAGATGTGATTGTCGCTAATTTATGGATGGCAGTATTACTGTTAATGGCTGCCAACCATAAAGCCATTGATGCGAAAACAGGCGCGGATACTAGCGCGATTGAAGAGTTAAAAAATCGCGTTGAAAAATACCAAGCCGAGCACGCACGTCTGCCAACACTCAATGATTATATGCTGATCATTGCAATTGCATTTGGTATTACCGGTCTTGCGCATTTTTGTGCAGACTTTTTAGGACCTTACTTTGGCGCTAATTTTCCATGGGCACAAGAATATAGCTTAAACAGCAAGTTCTTTTGGTTAATTGTTATTTCGACGACCATAGGTATTGCATTGTCGTTTACTAAAGTACGTCATATTGAAGCCTTTGGCGCATCTAAAGTAGCCTCCAGCTTTTTGTATATTTTAGTGGCATCAATTGGCCTTCATATGAATATTACGGCTATATTTGAATCGCCTATGTATTTCGTCATTGGCTTAATTTGGATGCTTACCCACGCCAGTTTAATGTTAATTGTGGCAAAAATAATTAAAGCGCCGCTATTTTATATGGCCGTTGGCTCACAAGCGAATGTGGGCGGTGCGGCATCGGCACCTGTGGTTGCTTCGGCATTTCACCCATCGCTTGCGCCAGTTGGGGTATTATTAGCCGTTCTGGGCTATGGCGTAGGCACGTATATGGCATATATTTGTGGTTTAATGATGCAAGCAGTTGCACCTTAAGGAATAAAAATGAACAACCATTTAATTAAAATTAATGATATTGAACTGGCAAACGAAAAACCGTTTGTATTGTTCGGTGGCATGAATGTACTTGAGTCTCGTGATTTAGCAATGCGTATCGCCGAGCATTATGTAGAAGTGACCACTAAGCTTAATATTCCTTATGTGTTTAAAGCGTCATTTGATAAAGCAAACCGTTCATCAATTAATTCATACCGTGGTCCTGGCATGGAAGAAGGCTTAAGGATTTTTGAAGAAATTAAAAAAACGTTTAATGTTCCTTTGATCACTGACGTCCATGAGCCGCATCAAGCAGCGCCTGTGGCAGAAGTGGTTGATGTGATCCAATTACCAGCATTTTTGGCGCGCCAAACAGATTTAGTGGTCGCAATGGCGAAAACGGGCGCAATTATTAATGTTAAAAAGCCACAATTTTTAGCCCCGCACGAAATGCGCCACATCATTACTAAATTTAATGAAGCGGGTAATAACAATGTTGTATTGTGCGAGCGTGGCTCAAGCTTTGGTTATAATAACTTAGTCGTTGATATGCTGGGTATGGATGACATGAAACCAATGGCTCCGGTTATTTTTGATGCCACTCATGCTTTACAACGTCCAGGTGGGCGCAGTGATTCTGCCGATGGTCGTCGTGCACAAGCGGCAGAACTTGCTCGCAGCGGCATGGCATTAGGGTTAGCGGGTTTATTTATTGAAGCGCATCCTAATCCTAATGAAGCTAAATGTGATGGCCCATGTGCACTTGCATTAAGTAAGTTGGAAGGCTATTTAAGTCAAATGAAAGCCGTGGATGATTTAGTTAAAAGCTTTGGCCCATTGGATACCAGCGCCAGCGACTTGTAATCGCAAAGCGTGATAAGAAAAGCGACGAAAGTCGCTTTTTTTATGTCTTGAATATACACTTCCTTGGCATGTGTATATAATCTTATCCATAAGAAAAACTAATTCTAAGTTTGATCACTATGTCTCGACGTGTTCCGCCACTAAACGCATTAAAAGCATTTGAAGCTGCTGCTCGCCATTTGAGTTTTACTAAAGCGGCTGAAGAGTTATACGTCACACAGGCGGCGGTAAGTCATCAAATAAAAACTTTAGAAGAGCATCTTGGCTTAAAACTATTTTTGCGAAAAAACCGTTCTTTATTACTCACCGAAGAAGGCCAAGGTTACTTTTTAGATATTAAAGAAATATTTACTCAGCTAATTGATGCTACCGAAAAGCTATTAGCCCGTGGTGCAAAAGGCTCATTAACCGTGAGTTTAACGCCCAGCTTTGCTATTCAATGGTTAGTGCCACGCTTGAGCTTATTTAACGAACTGCACCCTGAGATAGATGTACGAATAAAAGCCCAAGATCAAGACGAAAACTCACTCACCGATGATGTTGATGTGGCTATTTATTATGGCCGTGGTCATTGGAGTGGCGTGCAAACGCATAAACTGCATACCGAATACTTAGTACCTTTGTGTAGCCCCATGCTATTAACAGGGCCAAAGCCGCTGGATCAGCCAAGTGATTTGGCAAACCATACTTTATTACACGATACCACCCGTAAGAACTGGAAAACGTGGATGAAAACCGCCGGTGTTCGTAATGTGCAAGTAAACCAAGGACCAATATTTAGCCACTCATCAATGGTGTTGCAAGCAGCAGTGCATGGTCAAGGCGTTGCTATTGGTAACAGTGTGCTTGCTAAACCTGATATTGATGCAGGACGTTTAGTTATTCCGTTTAACCACAGTTTAGAAAGTAAAAATGCGTACTATTTAGTAAGTCGTGAAACGCAATCAGAATTAGGAAAAATAGTATCGTTTAAGCAGTGGATGCTGAGTTTAGTTGAACAAGAGCAAGAGTATTAATATGACTATCGAGTGGATTAAAAGTGACCAACAACCCGCTTTGGCACAATTTATTTTTGCCCATGGTGCTGGAGCCGCTAGTGATTCAGAATTTATGCAGAAAATGGCAAGCTTGCTGGCAGAAAAAGGTATTGATGTTGGCTTATTTGACTTTGAATATATGCAAATAGCCAAGCAAAACAATAAGCGTCGCCCGCCAGATCGTGCGCCTAAATTACTGCAATACTTTGCACATATATTAACCTTTGTACAGCCAAGCTTACCGTTATTTATTGGTGGCAAGTCAATGGGCGGGCGGATGGCATCAATGCTTGTCAGTGAAGAGCGAGTAACAATGCCAACAATTTCAGGCGTATTGGCATTTGGCTATCCATTTCATCCACCAGGCAAGCCTGATAAATTACGTATTGATCATTTTGGTAAAATATCATGCCCGTTTATGGTGCTCCAAGGCGAGCGCGATACATTTGGTACCCGTGACGAATTAGCACAGCTACAACTGGATAAACGCCCAGAGTTTGTGTGGCTAGCTGATGGCGATCATTCCTTAAAACCACGCAAACGCAGTGGCTTTACAGAGTTAGGTAATGTGCAAACTGCCGCTGAGCACGCTGCTAGTTTTATTAAACAGCATATTTAAAGGCATCTTTAGCAGGAAAAAAATCATGATTAAACTATTTTTAATGACTGGCAGTTTATTTTGCATGCTATCAGTGGTGTTGGGCGCCTTTGCGGCTCATGGTTTAAAAAGCCGTGTTTCTGAATATGCTATTGGCGTATTTAAAACTGCGGCAGAGTATCAGATGGTGCATGGCCTTGCGTTAATTGCGATTGCCATTTTAATAAAATGGGGAATTAATCTCACATCGGCTGGTTGGTTTATTATTGCTGGTATTTTGTTGTTTAGTGGCAGTTTATATTTATTAGCAATCACCGGTTATAAGTGGCTTGGCCCCATCACACCCGTTGGTGGTTTATGTTTTATTATTGGTTGGACTATTTTATTAGTGCAAGTAGCACGGTTTAAATTTTAATAGAGAATATCGCTCAAAAGAGCAATTAAAGGGTTTTTATGTCAAGTGTAGTGATTTACTGCCGTAGTGGTTTTGAAAATGATGCCGCTGCAGAAATAACATTTCATGCCGCAGAGCAAGGTTTTGCTGGGTATGTAAAAGCAAAGCCAAATACCGGCTATGTTATTTACGAATGTTTTGAAGCGCAGCATAGTGATGAAATCATCAAAAAGGTTGATTTCAAAAATATGGTATTTGCCCGTCAGTGGTTTGCCGGCACTTTACTTGAAAACATGCCCGTCGAAGACCGTGTTGGCGAAATAGTAAAAGCAGCGGTCGATTTTCCACTTTGCTCAGAGCTACGGGTAGAAACACCCGATACCAATGAAGGCAAGGAGCTGTTAACTTTCTGCAAAAAAATCTCTACCCCACTTAAAAAGGCTTTAGAGAAACAAAACACCGTGTTACGCGAACCTAAAGCCAATCGCCCCGTAATGCACATCATGTTTTTAACTAATAACACAGCGTTTGTTGGTCATTCATATAGTTATAATAATTCCCCATTTTTTATGGGAATATTACGACTAAGAATGCCAAGTGATGCACCGAGTCGCTCGACCTTAAAACTGGATGAAGCGTTTAATGTGTTTATTGCGGAAAAAGATCGTGAAGCGCGAGTTCAAGCCGGTATGCGCAGTGTTGACTTAGGTGCCTGCCCAGGTGGTTGGACGTATCAACTAGTGCGTCGCGGTATGTTTGTTAGCGCCATTGATAACGGCCCAATGAATGATGATTTAATGCAAACAGGTCAAGTTAAGCACTTTCGTGTTGATGGTTTTAAATACCGCCCTGAGAAAAGAAATATTACTTGGTTAGTATGCGATATGGTAGAAAAACCAACCAAAGTAACCAGTCTTATGATTGATTGGGCGGTCAACGCATACGCGAAAGAACTTATCTTTAACTTAAAGCTGCCAATGAAAAAGCGCTTTGACAGTGTTTATGAGTGCTTAACGATGATCAAAGAAGAGCTTAATAAATACGGTATAAGCTATGAATTACAAGCTAAGCATCTTTATCACGATAGGGAAGAAGTAACTGTTCATTTGAACGTCACGAAAGTGCCACAAAGTCTATATAGTTAATAAGCTTGTAAAGTTTAGATATATAAAAGCACAGCATTAGCTGTGCTTTTTACGTTATGGCGTAAGTCTACACTAACATAGCATTGCAAGTTACTGCACATAACGCGTAATATAGGGGTTATGGAGAATTAGTTAAGTTGCGGCATGAATGCACAGCATAATAAAAGGTAAATATAAATGTACAAAAACCAAAAAGTAATCTTGCGATTACGCGCTAACATTCCATCGTTTGAATGTGTTGAAGGTTGCCATGATTGCTGCGGTCCAGTGACAACATCATCTGAAGAAATGTCGCGATTACCGGTAAAAAGCGATGCAGAGCACGAAGCGGCATTAAATGAATTTAATTGTGTACACTTAGGTCCAAAGGGATGCACTGTATATGATGAACGGCCATTAATTTGTCGTTTGTTTGGCACAACTCCAAGGATGCCATGCCCAAATGATCGCGCTCCAGAGCAGCCAGCTGATCCTAAAATTGAGCGCGAAGTGCATCATTTCATTGCTAATACACGGCAAGTTTTAGTGTAAAAAGTGCTGCAAATAGGGGACTTAATAATGGCTTATATTGTCGTCCCCTCTGAGCTTTTTATTCGCGGTAGTTAGGGCGGTATTGATCAACCCACAAGCGAGTTGCGCCGCACACAGCGACAGGCATAACAATTAAATTCACGATAGGAATGGCTGTAAGCAACAATACTGCTAAGCCGAATCCATACGAGAGAGTTTGTTTTTGTTTTAAGTCTTCTTTCATTTCTTTAAAGCAAATTTTGTGATTATCAAACGGATAATCTTTGTATTGCACTGCATACATCCAACAGGTAAACATCACCCATAACACTTGGCCGATAACAGGTAATATCCATAGCAAGATAAAAAAGCCAATGGCACGTGGTAGGTAATAGCACAACTTAGTCCACTCACGGCCAAGCATTCGTGGCACATCTTTCACTATCTCCGCTAAGCCATCATCATTAATTTTTTGCCCGGTTAAATACAGCTCTACTTTTTCACTGAGTAAGCCATTAAAGGGCGCGGCAATGAAATTAGTGATCACCGAAAACAGCATACTGTAGCTAAATAAAATCACTAATACTGCAATAGGCCACATCAGCCACTCCAGCCAACTTAACCATGTTGGTAATAGATCATTTAAATAAGCAAACCCATCGGTAAGCCAGCCATATAAAAAGAATAATGAGCTACCAAAAAGCACGATATTGATTAATAAAGGAATAAATACAAATCGCTTCAAGCCTTTTTGGGTAATTAATTTGAAGCCCGAAAAAAAATATTCCATACCTTGTGTAAACTGCACGCTAAAACCTCTGATCATATCGACATTGCCCTCAGTATAAATTGCTCAGATATTTTGAACAGTATTTTTGCGTAACAAAGTGTTTAATATCTAATGAGCAATAGAGTGTATGGTCTAAAAAGCATTATCTTTATATTGATAGAAAAATCGGAGTTACTGATTGAATCGCAACAAACACTGGGATATGGTTTATATATCAACAATAATAAATTAAACGAGAGATGTTATCGGCTCGTTTATTACGCAGGAAGCTTTAAATGACTATGAAAAAGTTATATCTGTTTGCATTGTTACTAATGCCGCTGGTAAGTCAGGCTGATGTTACTGATTTGCAAAGTAAAATGATGCGTTTAGATACAGGACTTTTTGATTCTTTTAATCATTGTAATAACCCAGTACAACTTGCTAAGCACGCGAGCTACTTCGCGGAAGGTGTTGAGTTTTATCATGATAACGGTGGAGTTACCTGGGATCGCAATTCCATGATAGCTAATACTAAACAATATGCATGTGGCAAGTATACGCGGGAGTTGGTCAGCGGCACGTTTGAAGTGTTTACCATTAAAGATTTTGGTGTGATGACCAAAGGAACTCACATATTTTGTCAAAATGGCGGCAATAAATGTGACGGTAAAGCTGATTTTGTGATGCTTTGGCATGACTTAGGCGACAAATTAGAAATTACTCGAGTATTGAGTTATGGGCACCGTAGTAATATGGATAATAAATAAGGGAGCTTGCGGTTAAACTACCGCTTAACTTTGTTGTTGCTCTGTGGGTGATGCTGTCATTTAGGTATATACTAACGGCCTTTTAAAAATGAGTGACGTTAGATGTCTAAGATATTTATTATCGGTCTGCCTCGAACCGGCACCACGAGCATCAGTGTTGCGTTGTTAGAAATGGGCTTGTTGGTTGCGCATACCGCGTTTACTAAAAAAGCGTTTGAAATGGCTGATGCTATATCTGACGCACCGTGTTTTAGTGACTATATGCATTTAGACGGGTTATTTCCTGGTGCTAAGTTTATTTATTTAAACCGAGACCTAAAAGCATGGTTGCCATCCATCACGATGCTGCTTGAAAAAATGGCGCCACATCTTGATCTTAAAACAGGGCACTTTAGCCCGGTTCTAAAGCGCAGCTTTCATCAAACGTTTCCCTCTATTTACCCGTTGAGTGAGCGCGAGTTAGCAGATTGCTATACTAAACATCAACACGCAGTGTTTCATTATTTTAAAGACCGTGATGATTTTTTATCGCTTGATGTAAGCGAACCTGGCGGCCTGTTGAAGCTAAAACAGTTTTTGGGAATGTCGCCTGAGGGCGATACTGACTTTGCGAAATTAAATGTTGGCCGTAATGTGGCAAACTGGCGTGAGTATAAACACCCTAATAAGGTGAATGCCAACTTAGCCGGAGCAGAGCATCGCAAGTTCTTTGACTACAGTTGATTGATTTAGAATTAGTCAGTTTTGGGCTCTTTACTATCAGCTGAACTGCCAATATTGCCGCTGCTGTAAAAGGTAAGTTGGCCGATCAAGTCAGGCACGAGTCGCTCGCTATTATAATCATAAATTTTATTCATTTGTTTTACGTGAAATGCAC
>MDTG01108503.1_pt1 | contig 10678 bp, 9 predicted proteins | sample 811421 | NCBI WGS metagenome assembly MDTG01 (sample SAMN05326645, study PRJNA326480) | marine metagenome | isolation source: seawater | place: Pacific Ocean: South East | collected 2011
AGCTGGACTAAAAACAATGGAAATTTTGCGTCGTCCTGGCCAATATGAAAAATTACGTAATTTAGGAAGGCAGTTACAGGATATGCAGTCTAATGCTCTTAACAAAGTAGGAATATATCATCAAGTAGTCGGTGATGAAACTTTGTTCGATGTAATTTTTACCAATGGAGAGTGTTCTGATTATCGCAATACAAAACATGATAAACCTAAAAAGGCATTTAAATATAACGAAACTCTAAGAAAACAAGGTGTTTTAAAGGCGCCATCAAAGCTTTATCCTTCACTAGCTATTACGGACTTAGATTTGGAAAAAACCGCCGAGGCGGTAGCAATTGCGGTTAACTCTATAACCTAAAAAAGAGTACCTACGGCTAAGATTTCGATAAAGTTCTTTTCTTTAAGGCGGATCTTGAAATAAAAAAATTTTTTTTAAAAGCTATATATATAGCTTGGAATTTTTTTAAATAGAGGGATACGAAACGCTTAAAGTGTAACTTTTAAGTGTAGCAAAAATTTTCTTTTATTCATTTTCTACTATTAAAAAAAGATTAGGTTTTTATTCTCTGAAAGAGAATCAGTTGCTTTAACAGCAAAAGTAAAAAAATATAATTGGTCTGAAAGAAAAAAATAAATTTTTGATAATCATTATCATATTTAGTTTTACTGAGATTATTTTTGTAATATCTAAAAAATTTTTAAAGCCACCAGACGTTTTTGCTACTTCAAATTAATTAAAAAGAAATAACAGCAGTTCATAGTCTCATCTGATAATGATTATCAAAAAAATTTTGTTTCTAACAATGTGGAATTTTATTGAAAATTTGAGTGTTTTAGTTGCTTTTGACGTCGCTTCACCTCAAGCTATTAAAAGAGAAACTATAAGTTTCCAATAAAGAAACTTTATTGAGCCACTTTATTCAGACGAATGATGGGCTCTTTCCAGGAGGAACAAGTGATTCCAAGTAATTTTGAATATCATAAACCAGATTCGATAGATGGTGCTCTTAGCATTTTGACTGAATGGGGAGACGATGCTCGTGTTATCGCGGGAGGACACAGTTTAATACCAGTGATGAAGCAAAGATTGACCGACATAAGTCATTTGATTGACCTAGGGGGTATTTCGGAACTGAAAGGAATTTCAATAGATAACAATAAAGTTTCTATTGGTGCCATGACCACACAACATGAATTAATTACTAACACACAACTTGCTAAATTTGTGCCGCTAATTAGAGAAGCGTCGTTGCAGATTGCGGACCCTCAAGTTCGTTACGTTGGAACCATCGGTGGCAATGTAGCTAATGGAGATCCAGCAAACGATATGCCTGGGCTTATGCAAACGCTCGACGCAAGTTACGAATTGACTGGACCAAACGGTGTAAGAATTGTTAAGGCACGAGATTTTTATGAGGCTGCTTATTTTACAGCCCGGGAAGATGAAGAAATTCTTACATCAATATCTTTTTCGGTACCTAACTGTGGTTATGCCTACGAGAAACAAAAGAGAAAAATAGGTGATTACGCAACAGCGGCTGCGGGTGTGCTCATTAATATGGATAACGACACTTGTTCTTTTGCTTCAATTGCATTGACCAATTTGTCTGACACGCCTGTTTACTGTGAGGAAGCTGTAAACAACTTGGTTGGAAAAAAAGTTGATAGTAACGCAATTAAAAAAGCTGTTCATGATTGTGTTGAGGCTTCAGACCCAGTCGCCGACACTCGAGGACCTGTTGAATTTAAAAAGTATGTAGCCGGCATTATAGTTCAAAAAGCTATAGAAAATGCCATAGCACGTGTTTAGAATTGAGGTAATGATGGAAAAAATTCGTTTAAATATGACAGTAAATGGTAAAGATGTTGAGGTCCTTACAGAGCCACGTCAGCTTTTAGCCCATGTGCTGCGAGAGGAATTAAATCTTACGGGAACACATATCGGGTGCGAAACATCACACTGCGGCGCATGTACAGTTGACATGAACGATATGTCGGTGAAATCTTGTAGTGTTTTTGCTGCCCAAGCTCAGGGTGCCAATATTACAACAATTGAAGGATTGGGGACACCTGATGGACTGCATTTATTGCAGGAAATGTTTAAAGAACATCATGGTTTACAGTGCGGCTACTGTACACCCGGCATGATTACCAGAGCATACAGGTTTTTGCAGGAAAATGGCAGTCCTACTGAGGAGGATGTCCGTTTTGGTATGTCAGGCAATTTGTGCAGATGCACAGGGTATCAAAATATCGTCAAAGCAATTTTGGCAACTGCCGAAAAAATGAATGAAATGAAGGAATCCGCATAATGAATGAAACAATACCTCCAAAAGAAGAGAGAATGACCGCGTTAAACGGTTTAGGCACATCTAGAAAGCGGGTTGAGGACGCTCGTTTTACGCAAGGTAAAGGAAACTATGTTGACGATATTAAGCTTCAAGGCATGCTCTTCGGTGACTTCGTTCGTTCACCATATGCTCATGCGCGTGTTAAATCAATAAAAACGGAGGCTGCGCTTGCAATTCCAGGGGTTCACGCGGTGATCACAGCGGCAGATTTGGAGCCCCTCAAACTTCATTGGATGCCAACTCTCGCGGGTGATGTCCAAATGGTTCTTGCTGATGGTAAAGTGTTATTTCAAGGGCAAGAGGTTGCATTTGTTGTCGCAGACAATCGATATGCTGCCGATGACGGTATTAAAGCTGTAGAGGTTGAATATGAAGAACTGCCTGTAATTGTCGACCCTTTTAAGGCTGAGCTTGATGGTGCCCCTATATTGCGCGAGGATATAGCAGATAAAAAGGAAGGGGCTCATGGCCCAAGAAGACACCCAAATCATATTTTTACATGGGAATCTGGAGACCGTCAAGCAACAGAAGCGGTAATTAGCGAGGCAGATGTTGTTGCAGAAGAAATGGTCTACTACCACCGAACACACCCTTGTCCTTTGGAAACTTGTGGAAGCGTGGCATCAATGGATAAAGTTAATGGTAAGCTCACTGTATGGGGTACGTTTCAAGCTCCGCACGCTGTTAGGACAGTCGCCTCGCTCATTTCGGGGATCGCTGAGCATAATATTAGGATAGTATCTCCAGATATCGGCGGTGGTTTTGGAAACAAGGTAGGAGTTTATCCGGGATATATATGTTCTATAGTAGCCTCTATAGTGACAGGCGCTCCTGTAAAGTGGATAGAAGATAAAATGGACAACCTTATGGCTACCGCTTTTGCTCGGGATTATTGGATGCAAGGAAAGATATCTGCAACCAAAGAAGGAAAAATTACTGGTTTATGGTGTCACACTACTGCAGACCATGGCGCATTCGATGCTTGTGCTGACCCAACAAAATTCCCCGCTGGTTTTATGAATATATGCACAGGTTCTTACGATATTCCTACCGCATTTTTATCGGTAGATGGTATTTATACAAATAAAGCTCCTGGCGGTGTTGCTTATCGTTGTTCATTCAGGGTTACAGAAGCGGCATATTTCATAGAGCGTATGATCGAAGTTCTTGCAATAAAATTAGGAATGGATTCTGCAGAACTGAGAGAGAAAAATTTCATAAGAAAAGATCAATTTCCATATCAATCAGCTCTTGGTTGGGAGTATGATTCTGGTGATTATCACACAGCTTGGGATAAAGCTCTCAAAGCAGTAAATTACAAAGAATTAAGAAAAGAACAGTCTGAAAGGCTAGAGGCCTTCCACAGAGGTGAGACACGTAAATTAATTGGTATTGGATTATCTCATTTTACGGAGATTGTAGGAGCAGGCCCAGTTAAAAACTGTGATATTCTAGGTCTAGGGATGTTTGATTCATGCGAAATCAGGATACATCCGACCGGCTCTGCGATCGCGAGATTGGGAACTATATCTCAGGGTCAAGGCCATGCTACAACCTTTGCGCAAATTCTAGCTTCTGAGATTGGCATTCCAGCGGAAGATATTACTCTAGAAGAGGGTGATACCGATACGGCCCCATATGGACTTGGTACTTATGGTTCTCGTTCTACACCAGTAGCAGGTGCAGCCACTGCTATGGCGGGAAGAAAAATTAGAGCTAAAGCGCAAATGATAGCAGCATATTTGTTAGAGGTGCATGATAATGATTTGGAATGGGATGTTGACCGTTTTGTTGTGAAAGGTAATCCAGAACGCTTTAAAACTATGAAAGAAATTGCTTTCGCTTCGTATAATCAGGCAATTCCTAATGTTGAACCAGGCTTAGAGGCTGTAAGCTATTATGACCCACCAAATATGACATATCCTTTTGGGGCCTATATTTGTGTTATGGAGATTGATGTGGATACTGGTACAACTGAAATTCGACAGGTATTTGCTTTAGATGATTGTGGAACACGCATTAATCCTATGATAATCGAAGGGCAAGTTCATGGTGGGTTGACAGAAGCTCTTGCAATTGCGATGGGGCAGGAAATTGCCTACGATGAAATGGGTAACGTTACTACAGGAACATTGATGGACTTTTTTGTTCCAACCGCCTGGGAAACACCAAATTATCAAACGGATTACACAGAGACTCCCAGCCCACATCATCCTATTGGAGCTAAGGGCGTTGGTGAAAGCCCAAATGTTGGTGGTGTTCCTGCATTCTCCAATGCCGTGCATGACGCATTTAAAAGCTTTGGATTAACGCAAAGTCACATGCCCCATGATCACTGGCGGATATGGACTATAGCTAACAAACTCGGCTTGCATGAAATGTAAAAGTTAGGGGGTTATAAACCCCCTACTTTTTATTTAGACATGAACTGGCAAGATTTACAAAATAAATTATCTGAACATGCTTATATCGCTAATCAAGAACTAGCGATGGCATTAAAAATAGCGTTACAACTTGAGCGTCCTATTCTGCTTGAAGGAGAAGCAGGGGTAGGAAAAACTCAGGCTGCAAAAACTCTTTCCGAATTGTTTGATACTGAATTGATTAGATTACAATGTTATGAAGGCTTGGACTCCGCTGCTGCAATTTACGAATGGAATTATCAACGACAACTTTTATCTATTAGGGCCTCTGTCGATACCGGTTCCGATTTGAAAGATATTGAAAACCGTATTTTCTCGCGTTCGTATTTGATGGAAAGACCATTGTTAAGAGCCATTCAACAGCAGAAAGCGCCAGTTCTATTGATTGACGAAATTGACCGAGCTGATGAGGAATTTGAGGCCTTTTTGCTAGAAATATTGTCAGACTTTCAAATTACAATTCCTGAAATTGGAACTATTTCTGCAACCACTAAACCGATGGTCGTTCTAACTTCAAATGGCACTCGTAATCTTTCGGATGCTTTACGACGTCGTTGTATATACAACTATGTGCCTTATCCGGATCTTAGAACGGAGATTGCTATACTAACAAAACGTTATCCAAGAGTTAGCTCGCATTTAGCTAACCAAATCGTGTCATTTGTTCAAAGTCTTCGTAAAGAAGACTTAGAAAAAAAACCTGGTATAGCAGAAATGTTAGACTGGACGGCCGCATTATCCGGTCTTGGAATAAACGATATCACCTCTGATCCAGAAGCTTTGCAAGCCTCACTTGTATGTTTGCTAAAGACCCAGTCAGACTTATATTCTATCCCAAAAGAAGTTTCCCAGAGATTAGCAAATGGGGCTGCTTGATGGCTGTTACAAAATTTCTTCATCGGACGAGCATCAACCATCGTATTGTAGATTTTTGTCATCATCTCCGAAATAACGGTATAATGACTAGTCCGATTGATGCTGCTCATTGTTTGAATGTTTTAAGAGTGATAAACGCAAACGAACATCATGAGGTACGACTTGCATTTAAGTCTATTTTTGTAAGTAACAAAGACGGTTTTAATAGGTTCGACGAATTGTTTGACTCTTTTTGGTTTAATGAGCGAAAACAGCGTCATGAACATGAAGCACTTGAGAATACTGGACCAAAGACAGTAACAAATAAAAATGCACCAAGTATTTTTGAAATAAATGGTTCCGGCAAAAGCGATAATATTGATCTACCTGACAACGATAATGACAAAGAAGCAAACACCTCAGGTAAAGGAAGACTTATTGCTGCTAAAACTATCAATACGATGACAACGGATATGAGAGAATTTATTCAAGCGGAAGACGAGAGTAAAGCATCTGAAATTGCTCGGCGGATTGCGTCTGCTATACGCTATAAGTTATCTAGGCGACGAAAATTATCCAATCGGGGGAATACATTGGACATGAGACGCATCATGCGAAAATCAATAGCTACTGATGGAGAGCCTCTAAAACTATTACGAAAACGAAAGCCGGAAACACCGATGCATCTTGTTGGTCTCATAGATGTATCTGGCTCAATGCAACCATATGCAAGAGTATTTCTATCATTTATAAAAGGTTTGATAGGGAATGATTTGCGAACAGATGCATTTCTTTTTCATACTAAACTTATGTGCGTAAGTGATGCTCTCAAAGATAATAATACATTACGTGCTGCGAACCGTTTGTCGATGATGGCGAGAGGTTTTGGTGGCGGTACTAAAATTGGCACATGCCTAAACAATTTCAACAAACAATTTATAGGTCGAATTCTAGGGCGCAAATCGTTAGTTATCATTATGTCAGATGGTTATGATACCGATGACTCTGCTATTCTGGATTCCTCCCTTAAGCACTTAAAAAAAAGTGGTTGTAAACTCATTTGGCTAAATCCGCTACTAGGATGGAAGGACTATAAACCAGTAAATTCTAGTATCATTACCGCCCTTCCATATTTGGATCTTTTTGCACCCTGTAATACGTTGCAGAGTCTTTTAGTATTGGAAAACGAACTGAGAAGTCTATGAGTAAATCACCTAATAAATCTTTTGTTAAAAAACAGCAACAGCTTCATTCTGATGGTGTGCCTCATGCAGTAGCCACAGTAGTTCGAACTATTTCATCTACTGCTGCAAAACCAGGAATGAAGGCAATAGTGCTAGAAAACGGCGAATTTAACCAAGGTTGGCTTGGGGGCGGGTGTGTTACGACTGCCGTGAGGAAAGCAGCCAAAACAGCAATAAAAACAGGAGTGGCAACGCTTGTGTGTCTTCGTCCAGAAGAGTTGATAGATTACGAAAAAAGTCAAGATATGGTTACAATTGCTCGCAACGGTTGTCCTAGTAAAGGTTCACTCGATATATTTGTAGAACCTGTTGTACCGCTGCCAGAGCTATTAATCTTTGGCAGTGGTCCAGTTGCAATTTCTTTATTAGAGATTGCTTATGGATTTGGATTTAGAGTTATATATTGCGGTACAAATGATGAGCTAAAAGTAAAGGCCGACCAATATCTCTCTTCCATATCAGAAATTCAACAAATAACTCCTAACGGCTCCGACAAATATTTGGTTATTGCCACGCAAGGGGTTAATGATGTTGCCACGCTTATATCTGCTTTATCAGTAAATCCCTCATACATATCTTTCGTGGGAAGTCGTCGCAAATTTGCCTCCTATCATAATAAATTGCTAGATGCTGGTATAAAGCAAAAAGCCATAAGCGAAGTAAAATCACCCGCAGGGTTGAATATTAATGCCGTGACACCTGAGGAAATAGCACTATCAATAATGGCAGAAATAGTTCAGGTTCGTCGAACAACAAAAGTAATTGAGACCATTGATGAATAATATTTCAGTAATTTTGCTGGCAGCAGGTCAATCAGTGAGGATGGGGAAAAAAAATAAATTACTTTTGCCCTTTAAAGGGGAACCGCTGGTTCGTCGGTCAGCAAGAATTTTATCGTCCATCTCTAATTCTAAGGTATTTGTAGTATTGGGCCACGAAGCCAGTCAAGTGCAAGAGGCATTATCCGGTATGGAAATTATTACAACTTTCAATGATTTCTATATTAAAGGACAAATGAGTAGTGTTTTTCATGGATTATCTAAAGCAGATGAAGCTAAAAATTATATGATTGCACCCGCAGATTTGCCCCATTTGTCACTCAATGATTGCCGCAATCTTCTCAAATCGCATCAAAAAACTGAGCAAGAGCACATAACCATTCCGATGCTGTTTTCAAAAAATGAAACAAAACGTGGAAATCCCATTATACTCTCGAATTTAGCCCGTAATATGGTTATTGCTGGGGGATTAAACCTTGGGTGTCGAGGTTTGATAGAACGTCAACCAGAATTAATTAATGCTTATTCAACTAAATCAGACGGGTTCTTTTTTGACATTGACACTCCTGCTTCTTACCAAAATGAAAAAATGAGAAATAGAAATTAACTTTAACCTGCCGTTTTAAATGACTGGCACTACAAGAGAATATAAATTGGAATTACAAGATGAAATAATAATCCCAGCTACTCGAGATAAAGTATTTGAGGCATTAAATGATATCAATGTTCTTAAAGAGTGTATTCCAGGATGTGAGGAATTATCTAGAGAAAAAGAAAATGAATTAATAGCAAAAGTTACTCTAAAGATTGGACCAGTCAAAGCTCGTTTTGGTGGCCGCGTTATACTTGATCCAAGCAAAGCCCCAAGTGCATTTAGTCTTTCCGGTGAGGGAGACGGTGGAATCGCTGGTTTTGCAAAAGGTGGTGCCGATGTAGAATTAATTGAAAGTGACGCGGAAACTATACTGCGTTACGCTGCAAGAGCAGAAACGGGCGGAAAATTAGCTCAACTAGGAGCTAGATTAATCACTAGCACCGCAAAAAAACTCTCTAAGATGTTCTTTGAAAGATTTTTAAAGGTCATGAGTGGAGAGATAGAGCTTAAAAAAATCACTAATTCTGATTAAAAAAATTATAATTATGTTGAAACGAAGTATACCCGTCTCAATTCATACTTGTTAATTTTTTCTTATTCTAAAATCATTTTTCAACAGGCTGGCCTTTAAAAAATATCCCACTTATATTTGAATGTTTAAAAAGTAAAAGCTCACTAAATAGTGCGTCTTCTTTTACTTGTATCATCTTTATCCAATGCAATTTGACAATGCTCTAAAAGGGAAAATCTATAACGAGAAAACATGTCATAGAATATATAGGCTACATGCCTTACCCCTGGCAATCCTATGAATTTACCTAAGTAAAACCAATTTTCAAGTTTCATCCAAATAACCAAGAAGGCGTCCACACCAATATGCCATTTGCCATCATCATCTAGCACATGTAGCGCACGAAGTGCTGTACTTTGAGAAATATCGTATTTATTTAATGGGGTTGGATCCTCTGCTATATCGTACCATTTGAAGATGCCTTCCCTAGCAATATTACGATAATATTTTATCTCTTTGCTACAAAGACCACACTTACCGTCAAAAAATACATCTATCAATATACCATCCTCATTGAATTAATTCAGATATAAACTAAAATTTTTTTATTTATTGTCCTATTATATAAAACTAATCAAAGCTTTTTGAATAAGCGATATTAAAAAATGTCTATTAAAAACATTTTGCTATGTCATGGTTATTTTCTTGGCCAAACTTTAAAACTCTTATTAAACAACTCATTTTTTTATTTTTTTAAAGTTTCTTTATTGGACTAGACGCTCTAAAGTTTTAATATTTAAAATTTTTATAGAATTTCGTTTAAGGAATCCACCAAATTAGTGGAGATTAGAATTAATGAGTATTAGCAAACCTATTTCAATTGATGTGGAGAGTGGCTCTAATTACTTTTGGTGCAGCTGTGGAAAAAGTAAGAAGCAGCCCTTTTGTGATGGTAGTCACGTTGGTTCCGACTATTCTCCACTCAAATTTACTGCTGAAAAAGCAGAGGTTGTTTATTTTTGCGGCTGCAAAAATACAAATAATGCCCCATTTTGTGATGGAAGCCACAATAAATTAGAGCCAATAGAGGAGCATAATAAAATATTTTCTGCTCATATCCAACCTGACGATATCAAAATAGATGTTGGTGGAGATGAATCTATTTTAATTGCTTCTTTGCGCAATAATATAAATCATCTGAGTGCATGCGGAGGAACAGGTAAGTGTTCCACTTGTCGTGTTGAAATAATTGATGGCATGGAAAATTGTCTTCCTCGGAACGATGTTGAGGCACTACTTGCCAATAGGCTATCTTTCCCACCAAACATCAGACTAGGTTGTCAAACTAAATTAAAAGGTGATGTGTCTTACCGAAGACTTTTATTGGATAAGAGAGATGCAGACCTAAATAATTATGTAACAGAGCAACGATTGGAATCCGTTGGAACACTTAGAAATTTAACTATTTTATTTTGTGATATTAAAGGTTTTACACCTTTTTCTGAGTCCTTATCTGCATACGACGTTATATTTATCTTAAATCGATATTTTTCAATAATGAGGGAGGTTATTATTCGTCATGAAGGAGAAATTAATAATTATATAGGTGATGCGATTTTGGCAATTTTTGGCTTAAAGGAATCTAGACAACAAACATTAAGAGCTGTGAGTGCTGCCCTTGAAATGCTACGAGCTATGGACGAATTTAAAATTTATTTGAATAATGCTTATGGGAACGATTTTGATATTAGAGTTGGCCTACATTACGGAGAAGTTATTTCAGGTTCTGTTGGGCAAGGTGAAGATAAGAAAGTGACAGTAATTGGAGATGCAGTAAATATAGCGAGCAGGATTGAAGCAATCAATAAGGAAGCGGGAACGAGATTTTTAGTTTCTGAAAATGTATATGAACAAGTGAAAGAT
>MDTG01128311.1_pt1 | contig 10678 bp, 13 predicted proteins | sample 811421 | NCBI WGS metagenome assembly MDTG01 (sample SAMN05326645, study PRJNA326480) | marine metagenome | isolation source: seawater | place: Pacific Ocean: South East | collected 2011
TGGTTTAGTTAATTTTTTCATTTTTTATATACAAATTTTAATATTAAGTTAGAAATTTTTTTTTGACAAAAAATACAAAAATTAAAATGATAAATTAGATTTTTTGGATTTATTAAATTAAAGAAAATATAATAAATAATTTTGTAATGAAATCTTTTGAAAGCCAATTGAAATAAAAATAAAACGTAGATCCTGCCCAAATTTTTTGAAATTTCATCAATAAATTTTTTATAAAATTCTTTTGACATATTTGGTGCTGACTCAAGCAACCAAGGGGTTATTTTATAGCAAAACGTAAATATCTTAAGATTTCCTACTAAATCTATATAATAGTTTATTAATTCACCAATATTTAAATCTGCTTTTCTTTTTTGCTCAATTATTTTTTTTTTTATTCTTGACGATTCGTCCTCGTTTAAATCTGTCTCCATCAACCCACTTTTTTTTAAAATAACAACATCATTTTTTAAGGCAATAAGGGCATTCATTTTTGCTAATGAGTATATTTTATCAGCTCCTAAAGGGTATTTACTTAATTCAAAGCAATTCATTCTATAACATAAACCTGGGAAAGCTCCTCCTACAGTGCAAATACTATTCCATGCATCTTCACCTAATTTAAAATAATCATAATCAACCGAAGACTTATGATTCACATAATTTCTAGCTGTACAATAATTATGAACTAAACCAACATTTGGATATTTTTTAAAAACATTTATACATTCACTTATATAGTCCCCTATCATCACGTCATCATCAGCCAACCACATACCTAAATCGGTTTTTACCATACTAAACCCATCGTATGTATTTCCATTAAAAAATTTATTTTTCTTTTGAAAATAAAGTTTAATTCTTTGGTCTTTTTTACTTAATGACTCAAGGTATTGACGAGTATTATCAGTTGAACAATTATCAAGAATTATAAACTCAATATCTGTTCTTTGAGTTTTTAAATATGAATCCATTGAAATTTTTAATTTATCTAATCTATTATAAGTTGGAATAATAATTGTTAAAATTTTTTTTTCTTTCATATTAAGTTAAAGGGAAAAAATTCGTATTTTTATAAAATTGCATTTTTATATAACTGAAGTACTTGTAAAATGTATAAAATTTTTTGTATTTATTTCTCCTTTCAACGAGACTCTCGAGACATTTTCTATAATCATTATTATAACTTTCTGAGACTTTGTAAGAAAAACTCAATAAATCATGTACAAAAAAAATAAATGAGTTTTTAATATTTTGCTCTTCATTTTTAACTTCGCAGAGATTTTTTAAGGAAGGCCCCATAAAAACATTGAAACCTGTATGTTTTTTTTGTCCAAAATTTCGTATTAATTTATTTTTTAAATTAACTTGCGCAGAGCCTGCCACATCTATTAAATATATTTCATAATTTATTTTTCTCAATAAAGATATAATTTGATCAAAATATTTTATATTTTCATAATAAGGCAGAGTCCAAGTTTCTATAAATAAAAAAGGTTTGTCTTTTTGTATTCTTTCTAAGCCTCCCTCTATAATTTCATACTCCGATCCTTGAGTATCTATTTTAATTAAATCTATTTTTCCTTTAAAATCTTTCAATTTATTATTTAGTGTATCAACTGAAACTTCTTGCTCAGTGTATTTTTGCCTTAAAGACTCTCCTTCATAATGATCCATATTTTTATTTGGCCTGAATAATGAGCTGCAACTCTCTTGTTCTGTTTTATAAAATATTTTTTTTCCTGTTTCATTAAAAAGCAGATTTTTGTTATCTAAATCAAAAGATATAGTATGCAAATTTTCTTTAATTAAATAAAACCAACTTTGTAACCCACCATTAGACCCGATATCTAAAAAGTTAATTAATGGTACGTGTTTTTGTAATTTTTTAATATGATTAGTAAAAAAAAACATTTTATTTTTTTGTTAATGCCATTTATTAAATTATACTATGTTTAAATAAAAATAATTACTCATCAAAATTTTATTCTTTTAAAATTTTTTATTAAATTTTTCTGTCGTAAAAATTGAGTAATAACATGCATAAAAATATGTGCTGCGTCCTCTGTAATTCCGTAGTTATTTATTTTAGTATGAATAGATATATCAGATTTTTTTTTAACCAATCCGCCTTTAAAACCAACAAAACTCAAAGTTTTCATTTTTATTTTTTTGGCAAACTTAAGTGCATTAATTAAATTTTTTGAATTACCAGATGAGGAAATTAAAATTAATAGGTCACCTTTTTTTGCTAAAGTTTCTAATTGATAAGAAAAAATATTTTCAAATTTCGTATCATTTGAGATTGCAGTAATTAGCTCCATATTTGAAACAAGACTAAAGAACCTGGGCTTAAGTTTTGTTTCTGATCTTAAAAGTTTAAAATAATCAGCAATATAATGGTTTGCTATTGCTGCCGATCCACCATTACCACATAAAAAAATATTTTTTTTTAACTTAATCTTAGCTTCTATCATTATTGTAGCTTTTTCTAATTTATTGAAGTCTATTTTTTTCATTCCCTGAAAAAGACTGGAAATATAATCATTATAAAAATCGCTTGATTTTAAATATTTTTTTTTTGGAAATTTCATTTTATCCTTTTTTATTAAGGTTTATTTTCTAATTCTTTTTTCAAATCTTCATATTCTTGAAATTTTTGTTTCATAAAAAAATAAGCCATTTTAGATTTATGAGAAAAACCTTTAGGGGTTAGCAAGTATGCATAATTACTTTTACTTTTAGATTTTTTAAAATTTTTGATTTTAATAAATCCTTTTTTTCTTAACGCTTTAAGACAGTAATTTAATTTACCCAGACTAAACCCGAGCTCATAGGCCATATTTCTTTGACTTGCTTTTGAGTTAGTATCTATTTTTCTTAAAACTTCAAATTCATCATTATTATTGTTCATAAATTGAACTTATATCGTTCATTTATTGAACTGTAAAGAAAATATGTTATATATTTATATGCATTTTATAAAAACAGCTATAGTAACAGGTGGATCATCTGGTATAGGAAAGTCTATTTGCTTCGAGTTAGTTAAAAATGGATACGAAGTTATAAATTTCGATAAAAAAAGATTCACATCGAAAAATATTCATTTTTATAAAACTAATTTAGAAAAACTAACATCAATTAAAAAGAATTTTTTATCAGCGTCAAAAAAATTTAAGCATATTTGTGTACTGGTTAATAATGCAGCAATTACTATAAGCAATAACTTTAAAGATTATAGTATTCAAGATTGGAATAAAACTTTATTGGTTAATCTTCATGCGCCTTATTATTTGACCCAATTATTTGCAAATATGTTAATAAAAAAAAAAAGAAAAGGGATCAATTGTAAATATTACAAGTATAGGGGCTGAACTAGCTTTTCCAAATAATCCAGCTTATCAAGCAAGCAAAGCAGGTTTAAAACATTTAACTAAGTCTATTTCCTATGATTTATCAAAATTTAAAATTAGAGCTAACAATATTGTTCCTGGGTATACTGAAAGTGGAATGAATGTAAAAAGTTGGAAAAATAAAAAATTAAGAAAAGAAAGATCTAACAGATCAATGCTAAATAGATGGGCAAAACCAAATGAGATAAGTAAGGCAGTAATATTTTTAATCAGTGATAATTCTTCTTTTATAACTGGAACAGACTTAGTTGTAGATGGAGGGTGGATCTCCAAGGGAATGTAAAATAATTTATGAAAGTAGATGCAGTAATATTGGCAAGAATAGGATCAAAAGGAATACCAAGAAAAAATTTAAAAAATTTCTGTGGAAAACCACTTGTAGAGTGGTCAATTATACAGGCTAAAAAGTCTAGAAGAATTAGAAATATTTTTTTAAGTTCCGATTCAAATAAAATTTTGAAAATTGGAAAAAAACATAAAATTAATACTATTAAAAGACCAAAAAAATTATCAGGTGACAAAGCATCCTCAGAAAGTGGAATTATTCACATAATTAAAAACTTCAAAAATATAAGTAAGTCAGGATTGGTATATTTGGAACCATCTTCGCCATTGAGAAAAAAAAATGATATTGATAATCTTATTAAAAATTTTTTTAAATATAAATGGGACTCTGGTTTTACCGCTGGAATACTTAAAGATTTTTTAATTTGGGAAAAAATTAGTAAAAATAAGTTTAAAACTATAAATTATAATTTTAAAAATAGAGGTCAAAGATTTGGAAGAAAAGAGTGCTATGTTGAAAATAGTCTTGCGTATATATTTAAACCAAAAAAACTTTTAAAATTTAAAAATAGATTATCTGGAAAAATTGGTATAAGTGTTAATGAAATTTGGCAATCGTTTGAACTAGATGAAAAGGAAGATTGGAAGTTTGTAAGCTCAATATTTAAAAATTATTTATTAAAAAAAGGAATGTTAAATGGATAGTGGAAGATTAGTTTATTTAAATGGTAAATTTGTTAAAGAAAGTGAAGCCAAAATATCAATCTTCGACTCTGCCTTAATGTTTGGAGATATGGTTTTTGAAATGACTAGATCATTTAATAAAAAACAATTTAAACTTAAAGAGCATTTAGAAAGATTATATTATGGTATTAAAATATTTAGAATCCCTTTTAAATTATCAATTAAACAATTAGAAAAAATCTGCTACGAAACAATAGAAAGAAATGAGCCTTTTTTTAATAAAACTGATGAGCATAGGTTAATGATAAATGTTAGCAGAGGGCCTCTTGGAATATATGCACCAATCTTTGATGACAAAATAGACTCAACGGTAGTTGTTGCTGATTTTCCCTTAAAATGGACAGTTGCTTACATGGCACCACTTTATGACGAGGGAGTAAACGCAGTTTTAGTCAATCAACGCGCTATACCAGCTCATTTGATGGACCCAAAAATTAAAAATAGAAGTAGAGTATTTTATCAAATGGCAAACATAGAGGCTTCTATGTTTAGAGGCAAAAATAACTGGGCATTATTAATGGGCACAGATGGTTTTATAGCAGAAGGAAGTGGTGATAATTTTTTTATAGTAAAAAATGGAGTAGTGATAACCCCAGAAGGAAGAGACTGTTTAGTTGGAATTTCAAGAAATTATATTTTTGAGTTATGCAAGGAACTAAATATTAAATGTGTTGAGAAAAATATTGAACCATATCATATTTATACTGCTGATGAAGCTTTTATGACTGGTACACCCTTTTGCATTTTACCTGTATTTAGATTTAATGAAACACATGTCGGGGATGGTAAATTTGGAAAAATTACAAAATTATTAATAGATAAATGGGGTTCAAACGTAGGGGTTAATATTATTGATCAAATAAAAAAATATGGAGAGGAATGCAAAAATAAAAAATCAAATGCTCCAACACCTTACCAGTTTACATCATCATATGAAAATTCTTAAAATCTTAGTACTTTTAACTGATGGTTAAAAAAATTATTATTATCGGTGGAAATGTTTTTAATCAGGATGGTCCAGTATTAGATTTTATAAAATTATGCAAAAATAAAAATATAGAAATTCTATTAATTACTGACAAGATTCACTTAAATTATCCAACAAGAACATATGGAACATTTGGGCAGGCTCTTAAAAAATTTAAAGTTAAATTTAAAGTTCTTAATAATTTTAATTATTCTGGATTAAAGTTTCTAAAACAAAATTTTATACCTAAAGAAAGTATAATAATTTCCATGAATTCAATTTGGATCTTTAATAAGAAAATGATTACATATTTTAAAAATGTTTATAACTATCATAATGCCGATCTACCAAGCCAAAGAGGGGCTGCATGTCATTCCTGGAATATAATGATGAATAATTTTAAGTCATCACTTAATATACATTTAGTTAATCATAAAATTGATGAAGGAAATTTGATATTTAAAAAAAAAATATTGGTCCCAAAATATTGTTTAAACTTAACAGATTTCTATGATTTTATGAGACCGTTAGAGATTAATTTCTTCAATGATTTTTTAGAAAAATTAAAAAGAGGAACGTTAAAAATAAAAAAACAAAAAAATAAATTATCGTTTTATTGGCCTAAACTAAGTACGCTAAAAAATGGTTTTATAGACTGGTCTTGGGAAGCAAAAGATATTATATCATTTTCAAATGCATTTGACTCGCCATTTCAAGGTGTTAGTACTTTTTTAAAAAATAAAAAAATTATCTTAAATAAAGCAAGGTTAATTGATAATAACAAAAAATTTCATCCATTCCAATCAGGACTAATATACAGAAAAAACAAAAATAATATTTGTGTTGCCACAAAAAAAGGTGGTGTAAAATTTAATTTAAAAATAAAAAAAAAAATTAAATTAAGAGTTGGAGACAGGCTTCAAACAGACATGAAAAATATTTATTTTAGTAAAGGATTGTTTTAACAATGAAAAACTATCTTAAAAAAATTAACTTTATTAGAGACCAATTTGGTAAATTCAATACTAATGAAATTGAAAATGTTATGAATGTTTTAAGTAACAATAAAAAAGTCGATTATGTAAAGAATCTAGAAGATCTATTTTGTAAAATTTATGGTGTTAGTTATGCAATAGCATGTAATTCTGCCACATCAGGTTTACATTCTGCTTTATTTTCTTTAAACCTTAAAAAGGGAAGTGAAGTAATTATACCTGGGTTAACAGTTGTTATGGATGCTTATGCTGTAATCCATTTAGGTTTAAAACCTATATTTTGTGATGTGGATCCAGACACCTTTTTAATAAAGGCTGAATACATTGAAAAAAAAATTACAAAAAAAACTAAAGCTATAATGTTGGTATCCCTTCAAGGATTACCGGTCGATGTAGATCCAATAAAAAAACTAGCAAAAAAATTTAATCTAAAAATTATTGAGGACAACGCTCAAGATTTTTTAGGAAGATACAAAAACAAACTGTCTGGAATGAGTGGTGACATTGGTGTATGGAGTTTTGAAAATAAAAAACACCTTAGTGGTGCAACTGAAGGTGGTATCGTTGCAACAAATAACAAAAAATTTGCAGAAAGGATAAGAAAATTTGCAGGTATTGGATACAAAAACATGACAGCTACAGGCGGGAGAACATCACTCTCAATTGAAATGGTTCAAAATCCAAACTATGAGAGATTTGATACGATTGGTTTAAATTACAGAATGCCCCAGATAGTAGCTGCAGTATGCTATGCACAATTAAAGAATGCAAAAAATATTGTAAACAAAAGAAGAAAAGTAGCAGAAATATTTCGAAAACAAGTTCAAAATTGCAATTGGCTGATTGAACAAAAGATTCCAAATAACACTGTGCATAGTCACTACACATTTTCAGTCAAGTTTTTGAAGGAGAAACTAAATTCAAAAATAACATGGAAAACTTTTTACAAAAAATATAAGAATTTCAAAGGTGATGGGTTTTATGGAGCATGTGTACCTCCTCATTTGGAACCACCACTAAAAAAATATTTAAAAAGAAAAAATTTAAAAATTCCAAAACTTATAAATGCAGAAAAAATACAAAAACAGATAATGCAATTTAAGACAAATTATAGAAATTTAAAATTAGCTAGGCAGAAATCTTTAATACTTAAAAGAACAATCAATTTTTTTGATAAAAAATATGCAAAATAATATTGGAATAGTTCAAGGTCGTCTAACAAATAGTCCAAAAAATAGACTTCAATATTTTCCAAAAAATTGGGAATTAGAATTTTCACGAGCAAAAAAATTAAAATACAATTTTATTGAATTTTTTTCAGAAAGATCGTTAAATAAAGATAATCCAATATGGGATGATAAAAAAATCTTAAAATATAAGAAACTAGTTAAAAAAAATAATTTAAAAATAATAAATTTTTGTGACGACTATATCATAAATAATTCAATTAATCATAAAAAAACAATTGCCTATTTATCAAATTTAATTAAAAAAATAAATTTACTAGGTGTAAAAAACTTAATTCTGCCTCTATATGGAAAAAGTAATTTAACAGATTATAATTATAGAAAATATCTTGTTGCTTTAAAAAATATTTCGAACAAAGATAATAAAATCAATTTTTACATTGAGTCAAATATTTCACCTAATACTTTCAAAAAAATGTCTTATTATTTGAAAAGAAAAAATATATTTTTTTTATTTGATACTGGGAATAGAATTAATTTGAAAAGAGATTTATATGATGATTTGACTAAATTTTTAAAATATATTGGCCATATACATATTAAAGATAAGGATCACAGAGGGAAAAACGTTAAATTAACTACGGGATTGGTGAATTTTAAAAAAATATTTTATATACTAAAAAAAAGAAAATATAAAAAAAGTTTTACTTTTGAGACAACCAGGGGCAATAATGCAATGAGAATGGCAGCGTTTAATATAAATTTTTTAAAAAAAAATTTTAAATGAAAAGATTTTCTCTAAAAAATAAAATAATTATAATAACTGGAGGTGCGGGATTAATGGCTGAACAGCATGCAAGTGTGGTTATAGAAAACGGAGGTATACCAGTACTTATAGATAATAATATAAATAAATTGAAAAAAAAATATAAATTTTTTAAAAAAAAATATGAGGGAAAGAAAATCATTTATTTTTCAGCAGATATTACAAAAGAAAAAGATATTTTATTATGTGCAAAAAAAATAAAAAAAGAATATAAAAAAGTAGATGTATTAATTAATAATGCAGCAGTAGATTATAAAATGAATTCCAAAAATACAAATAATAAACTATTTTTAGAAAATTTTGATTTAAAAACTTGGGATTATGATTTATCAGTTGGATTAAAGGGTTCATTGATTTGTACAAAAATATTTGGATTAATTATGGCTAAACAAAAAAAAGGTGTTATTTTAAACATTGCTTCTGATTTAGCATTGATTTCTCCAGATAATAGAATTTATAACGATAAAAAAATATTAAGTGTAAAACCTATATCTTATTCAGTTGTAAAACATGGTATAATTGGATTAACAAGGTATACATCGACCTATTGGGCAAAAGACGGGGTCAGATGTAATGTTCTTGCGCCAGGTGGAATTAAAGCAAATCAATCACAAAAATTTTTAAATAAAATTAAAAAATTAATACCTCTTGAAAGATTGGCAAACGAAGGGGAATATAAGGAAACTATTTTGTATCTAATATCTGATGCCTCATCATATATGAATGGAGCGGTTATCAGCGTTGATGGAGGTAGAACGGTACTATAAATGCAAAACAAAATATTTTATATAGCTGAGATCGGAATAAATCATAACGGTAATGTCAAAATCGCAAAAAAACTAATTGATAAAGCCGTAGAAGCAGGTTTTAATTCAGTAAAGTTTCAGAAGAGAACAATTGAAAAAGTCTACTCAAAGCAGCAACTAGATGCCCCAAGAGAAAGTCCTTGGGGAAAAACAACTGGTGAACAAAAAAGAGGTCTAGAATTTAGTTATGATGATTATTTAGAAATTGATAAATATTGTAAAGAAAAAAATATTGTTTGGTTTGCCTCTGCTTGGGACCTTGATAGTTTAAAATTTTTAGATAAATTCAATCTTCAATATAATAAAATAGCTTCAGCAATGATTGTTGATGAAAAACTACTCAAAGAAGTTGCTGAAAGAAAAAAATATACATTTATTTCAACTGGAATGTCTACAAAAGAGAATATCGAAAAAGCTGTAGATATTTTTAGACAAAATAATTGTGAATTTGAATTGATGCATTGTGTGTCTACTTATCCAATGAAAGTTGAGGATGCAAACTTAATAACTATGGAAACACTTAATAAAAAATTTAACTGTAAAGTCGGTTACAGTGGTCATGAAAATGGAATAGCTATATCTATAGCAGCAGCATTATTGGGGGCATCATCAATTGAAAGACATATAACTTTAGATAGAACAATGTATGGAACAGATCAGTCCGCATCATTAGAATTTAAAGGCATGAAAGAAATGATAGAATTAATAACAAAAATGAAACATGCCATAGGTAAGGATAAATATGGACATATAACTGAAGAGGAAAAAGTTATAGCAAAAAAACTAAGACAACATATTAAATTTTAAGATGAAGTTATTTCGTCTAATATTTTATATTTTTTTTAAACAAGATTTAGCTTTCATCAACTCCCCTTTGCAGTTTATCTGTTTTGTTGAATATTCAAAAAAATATAAAAATAATTTTGATACTATTTTAATTGGTTATACGAGTGCTATGTCTATACACTGTATAGAGGAAGTAGAAAAATTTTATAAAAATAAAATAAAATTAAAAACTTTTTATCTTAATGATTTACTAAATATACGTTTTTTGCATTTTTTACTAAATATTAAGAAATATTTACTTTTTAATTACAAATCAATTTTAGTTGGAGACCATAGGTATTATTTACACAGAAAAATTGCAACTATTGCTAAAAAAAAAATATTTATTGATGACGGATTTAGCTCAATTTATTTTAATAAATTTTACCAAGAAAAAGTGCCGAACTCAATTTTTTTCACTACATTTCCACAGAAATACAACGTAAGTAATGTAATTGAAAATAATTTCGGTTTTTTAAAAAAAATTTATAAATCAAAAAAAGTAGTATCTAAAAATTCTATATTTCTATTATCTGCAATGTCAGAGAAAAAATTCATGACAGAAAAACAATACTTTTACTGGATATCAAAATTATTAAGAAAAATAAAAGGTCCTGTCACAATAATTCCACA
>MDTG01211827.1_pt1 | contig 10678 bp, 9 predicted proteins | sample 811421 | NCBI WGS metagenome assembly MDTG01 (sample SAMN05326645, study PRJNA326480) | marine metagenome | isolation source: seawater | place: Pacific Ocean: South East | collected 2011
CGGAATGATAATTGGGTTATCGCTTTTATTTAAATATACAAAAATGGGACTTGGATTAAGAGCAGTTGCTGATGATGCAGGAGCAGCAAGTTCAATTGGTATACCTCTAAAACATATTATGCTTCTTGTATGGTCTGCTGCAGGCGTTGTTGCTTTAGTAGCAGGAATGATGTGGGGTGCAAGAGCAGGAGTACAATTCGCATTAGTTGACTTAGCATTAAAGGCACTTCCTGTTTTAATTATAGGTGGTTTTTCTTCAATACCCGGTGCTATAATTGGTGGATTATTAATTGGTGCTGTTGAAAAAGTTCTTGAAGTATATATTGGACCATTTTTCGGAGGGGCAATTGAGGGATGGGCACCTTATGTATTGGCAATTTTCTTTTTGTTATATAGGCCTGAAGGTTTATTTGGAGAAAAAATTATTAGGAGAGTTTAAAAATGAAGCCAATTTTTATGACATATACAAAAGGTGATTTAATCAATCTAGCTATTTTATTAATAGTTGGTGTAGTTGTTATCCCTATGACTATATCATCAGGATATTGGTATACTTCAATACTAATTCCTTGGCTTTGCTTAGCTTTAGCAACGATTGGTCAACAAATTATAATGGGATATACGGGTCAATTAGCTCTAGGTGCAGCAGGATTTATGGCTGCAGGTGCATTTGCTTGTTTCAATTTAATATTAAGAGTTCCAGGTATTCCTTTTGTTGGTGCATTATTGATATCAGGGTTAATAGCTGCTGCTTTTGGAATCTTATTTGGATTACCTAGTTTGAGAGTAAGGGGAATTTATTTAATGGTAGCAACTCTTGCATCTCAATTTTTTATAATTTGGATGATTGATAAATTCGGTTGGTTTAAAAATTATGACTCATCTGGAATTATTACTGCACAAGATATTGTAATTATGGGAAAACCATTTACTTCACCAGTCGAAATGTATCTAGTTATAGTTGCAGTAGTAACACCAATGACTCTTTTAGCTATGAATATGGCCAGGGGTAGTACCGGGCGTAATTGGATGTCTGTAAGAGATATGGATATTGCTGCGGAGTCAATGGGTGTGTCATTATTAAAAACAAAATTACAAGCTTTTGCTATTAGCTCATTTTATTGTGGTGTTGCTGGCGCACTTTTTGCCTTCACATATTTGAAATCATTAGAGCCTGTTGCTTTTGACATTAAATTATCATTTAAAGTTTTATTTATGGTAATTCTAGGAGGTTTAGGAACAATTAATGGTGCATTTATTGGAGCAGCTTTTATATTGCTTTTTCCAGTTTTGTTGAATTATATAGGTAATAATGTGTTTCACGGTGCTATCGATGCAACAATAATATCAGCTATAGAACAAGTAGTATTTGGAGTACTAATGATAATCTTTATGATCTACGAACCCTTAGGTATGGCAAGGCTTTGGGAAACAACAAAAAATAAAGTAGTAAGTTTAATTTCAAAAAAAAGGTAGATGAATAAAAAAACAAGACTAATTCTTGCTTTAATACTCGGTATAGGTATTGGCCTAATGGTAAAAAATAATTTTATTATTGGTTAAGATTTATTTTAACTTTAGTGCATCAAAAAAAGCTCTAGCAGGAAGATATACACATTCTTTCCTTTTAAAGTTATCTTTGTTAAAAATTTTCACAAAAGTTTTATTCATCATTTTAATTTGTCCTTCATAATACTTATTAATTATACCTAAAGTCTCAGCAACCAATTTTACATTTTTATTTATAAAGTGCTCAGATAAAAAACTAGCCGAGGCTTGACAATATATACAAGATTTAGTTTCATATTGTATTTCTTTAATAACTTTTTTTTTAACATTTAATTTGATAATAATTTTATCGCCACATATTGAATTTTTTTTATTCGCAGAGTGAGAAAATATACTTAATTTTTTTGTATATTTTATATCTGAAGCAATTTCTAAAAGTTTTATGTCCATAAAATATAATTTATACGTTATTTAATAGAATTTTAATATTTATTTTCTTGTACAGAAAAAAAATAAGTAATAATAATTGCTGATGTCTGTCATTAAAAATCCAAGTTCAGCCATACCAATTGTTTTGTTGGCTGGGTTATTTTGGTCATTTGGACCTTATGTTGTCAGAAATATCGACCAAGCTAGTACGGTGCCATGGCAATATTTATTCACTAGAGGTTTAGTGATTTTTATATTGTTAAATATATACCTATATTTATCTGAGGGTTTAAATTTTTACAAAAATTATATGAATGTTGGAATTTCAGGCTTGTTAGGTGGAGCTGGACTAGCTATCGCAATGATTTCTTTTATTTGGTCAATTACAAATACAAGTGCTGCTATTACCCTTCTTTGCCTCGCAGCGATGCCGTTTATTACAGCTTTGTTAAGTTTTTTATTTCTAAAAGAAAAAATAACCTTTAGTGTATGGTTATCAATTATTGTCGCTTGCATTGGAATTGTAATTATGGCTTTAGGAAATGATAATCAAGGTTCTATAGCAGGATTACTATTTGGCTTAACGTCTGCCTTAGGTTTTGCCATTTTTTCGGTTTCATTAAGATGGAGAAAAGAAACACCAAAATTTACAACAGTATCCATTGCTGGTTTACTTTGTGCTTTGTTTTCATTAATTATGATTTTAAATAAAGATTTAAATTTTTTATCAAGTAGCAAAAATCAGTCATTATTTGCTGTTCATGGTTGTTTAGTTTGTTTAGGACTAATTTTATATTCAATTGGATCAAAAAATATTCCTGCTGCGGAATTAACATTATTATCTTTAACAGAAGTTGTTGGGGGAATTTTTTGGGTTTGGTTGCCTTGGTTTGGAATTAATGAGATACCTTCAAACAATACAATAATTGGGGGTTTTTTAATTTTTATCTCAATTTTTTATTACAGTATGATTATTCAAACAAACAAAAGATTTATAGGATTAAACTAATGAGTAAAACAATAGTCAACAGTTGGAATGAGTGGGACCCATTAAAACATGTTATATTAGGTAGAGCAGATGGAACTTGTATTCCAGCACCTGAGCCTGCATTAGACGCCAAAGTCCCAGAAGACTCGGACATGAAGGGAAAACATGGTCCAAGAACAAAGGATACCGTTGATAAGGCTAATGAGCTTTTAGATAACTTTGCAAATATTTTAATTAAAAGAGGTATCAAAGTTGATAGACCAACACCAATTGAACATAATCAACAAGTCCAAACACCTGATTGGAAAACCGAGTCAATGTTTGGGTGCATGCCTGCTAGAGATGTAATTTTGACAGTCGGTAATGAAATGTTAGAAGCAACTATGAGTTATAGATGTAGATGGTTTGAATATTTAAATTACAGACCATTACTTCAAAAATACTTTAATGCCGATCCAAATATGAAACACGAAACTGCGCCAAAGCCAAGACTTAGTGATCTTGATTATAGAAAAGATTACTTATCAGTTAATATAGGAGTAGAAAAAAGACTTGAGTGGACAAAAAATAAATTTTTCGTAACAACAGAGGAGGAACCTTTATTCGATGCTGCAGATATTTTAAGATTCGGTAAGGATTTGATTGTACAGCATGGTTTTACCACAAATCTTAAAGGTATTAATTGGCTTAAAAGACATTTTAAAGATCATAGAGTACATACATTGAATTTTCCAGGTGACCCATATCCAATTCATATAGACGCAACATTTACACCAATAACCGAGGGTATAATTTTAAATAATCCTCAAAGGAAACTACCAAAAGAACAAAGAAAAATATTTGAAAATAATGGATGGGAAATATTAGATGCTGCACAACCTGCGCATAACTCTCCTCCTAGTTTATGTTATTCCTCGGTCTGGCTCTCTATGAATGTATTAGTCTTAGATCCTAAAACTGTATGCGTAGAAAAGAGTGAAGTTTATCAAGCTGAACAAATAGATAAACTTGGCTTAGAAGTTATACCAGTAGAATTAAGAGATGCTTATGCATTTGGTGGAGGTTTACACTGCAGTACAGCAGATGTTTTTAGAGAGGGTGGATTAAAGGATTATTTTCCCAATCAATAGAATGACAATATTTGCATCAGACAATGTAACACCAGCATGTCCTGAAATAATGGATGCAATAAATCAAGCAAATAAAGGGTGTGTTGATTCTTACGGAAACGATAAATGGTCAATGGCTTTAGATAAGAAATTCTCAGAATTATTCGAAAAGGACGTTAAAGTATTTACAGCAGTGACAGGAACAGCTGCAAATTCATTGGCATTATCCTCAATAACACCAAGCTATGGAAACATATACTGTCATAAAATTTCTCATATTAATGTAGATGAATGTGGTGCTCCTGAATTTTTTACAGGTGGTGCAAAGCTTATAACAATTGACGGAAAAAACGGTAAATTTAATGCAGATGAATTACAAAAAAATATAAGAGGATCAGGTATAGCTCATAATACTCAACCTTCCTCAGTCAGTATCACTCAATCTTGCGAAACTGGGGTAATTTATAAACCTGATGAAATATTAAAAATAACTCAAGTAGCTAAGGAAAATCATATGAAAATACATATGGATGGGGCACGTTTTTCAAACGCTATAGTATCTCTAAATAAGTCTCCAGCAGAAGTAACATGGAAACTAGGAATAGATGTCTTAACCTTTGGTGGTACCAAAAATGGTTGTTTAGATGCAGAGGCAATTATATTTTTTAATCCTGATCAAGTAAATAATTTTCAATATCTTCAAAAAAGATCAGGTCAGTTATTATCTAAAACAAGATTTTTATCATCACAATTAAATGCATATATAACAAACGGAGTGTGGTTAAAAAATGCAAAACATGCAAATACTATGGCAAAAATTTTAAGTGAAAAATTGAGTAGAATTAACAGTCTAGAGTTAACTTATCCAACTGAGTCAAATGAGATATTTATAAAGATACCAAAAAATATTCAAGAACATTTGAATAAAAAGGGTTATTCAGCAATTCCAGATGATATGTTTGATGGATCTGTAAGATTAGTATCCTCGTGGAATACAAATTCTAATGATATTGATAAATTAATAAAAACTATAAAAGAAAAACTATAACTTTAATTATCTTTGTTATTTTCTAGGTTTACAGATGTATCAGGATCAAGCTCCAGTCCTGCAGGTGTAATTGTAGCAGGTATAGGCGTAAATGTAGAGTCAGGATTTGTAACAGTTTCTCTAATTTTCATTCTATGAATTCCAAAAACTCCAATAAAGATATGAAATACTATTAAAAATATAAAAAAACCGTTTAAACCAAAACTTTGCATAAATACTGAACATAATAATGGACCAGATATTGCTCCAAAACCAAAAATTAATTGTAATCCTCCTCCAGCAGCTACAAACCGGTCTCTTGATACAAAATCGTTAGTATGTGCCAAATTCAGTGAAAACAAAGGCAGGCAAAAACTAGTATACATTCCCACAAATATAAAAAATAAAATTTTTTTTAAATGCAATTCTGATAGCCAATAAATATTTTCAATAGGATCATTAGAAGTTAATATAGAAAAAAACGCTAGCAAAGCTGCTAAAAAAGTAGTTATAACTATTATTGATCTCCTATCATACTTATCAGAAAAATAACCTATTGGCCATTGACCCAAAACACCAGAAATAGTTGAAATAAAAAGTAGAATTGATGTTTCAAATAAATTTAAGTTAGATTTAGTTGCATAAAAAGCTATTAAAGAAAAAAATCCTCCATGAATTATTCCTGTGCAAAATGAACTAATGCTTCCGAGAGGAGATATTGAATATAATTCTCTTATACTCATTGTTCCTATTTTTTTAAACTTTGGTGCAGATCTTTTCGTTAATAATATTGGGACTAAAGCAAGTGAAAGTAAAACTGAAACTAAAATAAATGGCTCATAATTAGTTGGATCACTTATATTTAAAAGTAACATTCCTATGGATAAACCTAAATAAATTACAATCATGTAGGCTGACAAAAGTTGTCCTCTATTTTTATTAGTGGCTCTATCATTTAGCCAACTTTCGCTAACTATGTAACAACTTACTAAACTAATACCTGTTATAAATCTACTTATAGTCCACATAAAAGGATTTACATAAACCACTGCTAGTAATGCACTCAACGACGCTAAAGATGCAAAAGCTGCAAATACTCGAATATGTCCAACCTTAGATACTAACTGTGGAGTACTTTTGGAGCCAACAAAATAACCAATGTAATAACCTGACATAAAAATACCAGTGGTTACAACATTAAAATTTTCAATTACAGATCTTATACCCATAACTTGTAATTGAAGACCATGTGCAATCATCATTGTACCAATGCCTATAAATAAAGCCCAAGATCTAGATACTTCTTTTTGCATTTTTAATTTTCATTACCTGGAGCTAGTTAATTTTGATTTGTGTTTTTTTTAAGGCTATAAAAGAGTGCAATGCAATTGTAATAATTATAATTAACCCACCGATAATAGTTTGAAGACTTGGTTGCTCATGAATTATTAACCATACCCAAATTGGACCTAAAATTACCTCAAGAAGAAAAAAAAGGTTAACTTCTGGAGCAGAGATAAACCTTGGAGCAATTGTTACTAAAACAAATGGTATTGCTACACACATTATACACATTAAAGGAACAATAATTAGATCGTTACCTAAAAGGTCAATATTATCAACAAAGAAAAATGCAAATATAGCCACTACCAATTTACCAATTACTGCTGATGGAATTAAATCTCTATCCTTTGCAAATCTAGCAAGGTTTGCATTTATCGCTAATCCTAGTGCAGTTATAAACCCAAAAACATCTCCAATTATATTACCTAGTTTAATGGAGTCGTAAAAAATAAATGTGACTGAAAAAAAAGTTATAAAAATTGCAATCCATGTCTCTTTTTTTGTCGGTTCTTTTAAAAAAATTGAAGCTAAAATTGCAGACAGCATAGGTGCCATAGCCACCATTATTAATGTATTTGCTACATTTGTGTTTTGAATTGAAACTATAAAAGTAATATTACATACAGAAAAGCTAATTACATAAAAAATTCCAGGATATCCAATTTTTAAAAGAGCAATAAAAAAATTAGATCTATAGAACAAAACTAAACCAATTAATACAACGACAAAAGGTATTGCTCCCCTATAAAAAAGTAAACCCCATGTATCGAGATTTGATAGACGTATAAATAGCGAGTCAGGAGTAATAAACATCACACCGATAAAAGCTAGCAATGAACCCTTATGTTGATTAGGAAAATGATTAAACATTATGTAGGTTTTCTAAATAATTTTTAATTTCATTGGAATCTGTAAGTTTGTGGGAACATGTTTGATTTTTACATATTATTACAAAAAAATTACTATCTACATCCTTATGTATTATAGTTGCATCGCTTATATAGCTTATATTAATTTGTTTTAAAAATTTTTTATATTTTGAATAATCACCGTGAAATGTAATTGTTATATTTTTTTCACAGAGATCTAATATTTTTATAAAACTAAACATTTGAGAATAATTATAATTAATATAAGAATGAAATGTTTTAGATAGTAAATCAATTTTTTTTTGCCAAATATTATCATTTGTAATATTCTTTAACTTATTACAAATCATTAAATATATACTATTGCCATTCGGCAAATTATTGTCAGAAATATCTATGGGATTTACAAATAAGTCGTTATTTTTGACAATATTTTTTTGTAAAAGATTATAATCATTATTATAAAAGAGTTCCCATGCATTAAGCATTATTTTTTTACAAAGTTCTAAAGAATCTTTGTCGTTCTCTAATTCATAAACTGTGATTAAAATTAAAGATAGGTAAGAAAAGTCGTCTAAGAAAACGTTAATTTCGTCACTATTTTTTCTATCACAGTGGTAAACCTTATTCTTTAATTTTTTAATTAATTGTTTAATTAATGTTAGAGAATTATTGTATAAATTTTCGTCTTTTAAGACCAATGACGCGTTTAAATTGGAGTATAGCCAATAACAATTTAAATCAGTTTGTACTTTATCATCAAAAAATGGTTTAATTCTTTTATTTCTTTCTTTTAATAAAATTTTTTTCGCAATCTCTAATTTTTTTAACTCCTCTTCATTTAATTGTACATTATCTTTCTCAGTAAGAATGTTAAATCCATTAAAATTTCCATTTTCAGAAACATCATAATTTATATTTATGATATCAAATTTATCTTTAAGTAAATTTTTCAATTCGTTGTATTCCCAGATATAGTATTTACCCTCAACACCTTCACTATCTGCATCTAAAGCTGAACCTAAAAAATTGTTTTCAGATTTAAATTCATTGTTTATAAAATTAATGGTTTGAATTAATTTTTCTTTTAAATAATTCGATTTAAAATCATTTAAATAGTGACTTAAAAGATTTACGTATTGAATATTATCGTAAAGCATTTTTTCAAAATGTGGGATGATCCATTTTTCATCTACAGTATATCTAGAAATTCCACCTATCAAGTGATCGTAAATGCCTTTAGAGGATATTTTCAATAACAATAATTTAACTGGGTTTAAAAAATTTTCATTTTTAGTAATTTTGTAGAAATAAAATAAAGTTTGAAATACATAAAATTGTGGAAACTTTGGTGCACCTTTAAATCCACCGTATATATTGTCTAAATACTGAATAATTTTTTCTGCATAAGGCTGTAAATCTTGTTTTAGAACTGAGTCTTTTCTGTTAAAATCTTTAAAGACTAATTTTAATTGTGAAACTTGAGCAATAATTTGTTCTCTATTTTCACTATAAACTTTAGCAACATTTAATAATACATTTTTAAAACTTGGTCTCCCATGAATTTCTTTGGGAGGGAAATAAGTCCCGCCTGTAAACGGTACTGCATTTTCATCCAAAAACATAGAAAGTGGCCATCCTCCCTGTGCTCCTGTGAGTATACTTAAACTTTTTTGAAATATACTATCTAGATCGGGCCTTTCTTCTCTGTCTACTTTTATATTTATAAAATTTGTATTAAGAATTTTAGCAATTTGAATATTTTCAAAACTTTCATGGGCCATTACATGACACCAATGACAACTAGAATATCCAACACTTAAAAATATAGCTTTTCTCTCTTTTTTTGCCTTGTTTAAAGACTCTTTGTTCCAAGGAAACCATTCAACTGGATTGTCAGCGTGTTGCTTTAAGTATGGGCTTTTTTCACTTTTAAGTTGATTAGGCAATTTAAAAGTGACTGTAGGGTTTTCTCGAAAAAATTTTCTTAACCATAGGTTCAAAATGACTTAATGGCAAACTTTTATAATTTGGATCAAACGAAGACTGATCGTACTTCTCACAAAAATCTAATGTTGCTTGATAAAACTTATGATCTCTATATTTATCTCTTATATTTCTATTTTTACCTAAATGATGCGCGTAATAATAGGCTTGAAATTCACCATGTTTTTCAATTATCCAGTGAGTTTTTTCAGAAACGTATGGTTTTAATATAGTTGCTGCATACTCAGAATGATTCATGGGCGCTAACTCGTCACCAATATCATGAAGAAGAGTGGCTACAACCATTTCCTCACTTTCTCCAGCTTTAAAAGCCCTAGTAGCACTTTGTAATGAATGTTCGAGTCTGCTTATCTGATAACCCTCTAATGTCTGGGTCAAACTAGACATAAACTTTAAAATTCTTTCTGCAGTTTGGTTTACGTATTTTTGCTCATGTTTGTCTAGTAATAAATAATCATCTTTAGTCCCTTTTTTCATTTCTGTAAAACTTACTTTTTTCATATTAATTATTTGATCCTGAACTTAGTAAAGATAGCTGTGTTATTTTTTCGTCCCCAAGTTCATCAATGATTTTTATTGGATAATTGCCTGTGAAATAATGATCAGTTAATTGAGGATAATCATTATTTCTTTTATCATATCCCATAGCTTTATATAGCCCGTCAATTGAGAGAAACTTTAGAGATTTTGCATTTACATATTTGCATATTTCTTCAACCGACATATTAGCAGCTAATAACTCTTTTTTTGATGGCATATCGATACCATAAAAATCTGGATATTTAATTTCTGGGCTTGCAATTCTCAAATGGACTTCTTTTGCTCCAGCATCATATAACATATTTACAATTTTATGTGATGTTGTTCCTCTTACAAGTGAGTCGTCAACTAAAACAATTATTTTATTTTTTATACTCGACTTATTTGCGTTTAATTTAAGTTTTACCCCTAAGCTTCTAATTTTTTGAGCTGGTTCAATAAAAGTTCTTCCCACATAATGATTTCTTATCAAACCAAGATCGAATTTGATATTTTGACTCTGACTATATCCCAAAGCAGCAGCATTCCCAGAATCAGGGACAGGAACTACTAAATCAGCTTTAATTTTATCTTCCATTGATAATACTGCACCAAGTCTCTTCCTATATTCGTATGCAGTAATTCCTTCCAATAAACTGTCAGGCCTAGAAAAATAAATATATTCGAACACGCAGGGACGTTTTTTCCTTTCAGGAAATGGTTTTAAACTTTTTAGCTCGTCATTTTCAATAAATACAATTTCTCCATTATCAACTTCCCTTATGAATTTTGCTCCTATAATATCTAAAGCACAAGTTTCAGATGTGAATACATACGAATTTTTTAATTTTCCTATCACTAGAGGTCTTATCCCAAA
>MDTG01222525.1_pt1 | contig 10678 bp, 12 predicted proteins | sample 811421 | NCBI WGS metagenome assembly MDTG01 (sample SAMN05326645, study PRJNA326480) | marine metagenome | isolation source: seawater | place: Pacific Ocean: South East | collected 2011
ATTACGCCAGATCCAATTACGAGTACTTTTTGCTTTTCCTGCTTGATTTTCATTTTGGATTAAATGTATCATAACAAAAAAATTATGATTGAAGAAGAAGTATACGGAATAATTCCAGCAACCATGTCTATTTTGAAGGACGATTTAACTTTAGATATGGAAAAAACTCTTAAGCATGCTGAAAATTTGCTTGAGGATGGTTCCAATTTTGTGGTTTTTTTTGGTTCAACAGGTCAGTCTCAATTGATTTCCTCTAATGAAAAAAAATCTTTTATAAAATACTGTAAAAAATCTAAGTACAAGAATCGTTTTATAATTGGAACCGGGTCAAATTCGCTTCAAGAAAATATTGAAATTTTAAAAATTGCACAAGACCAAGGTATCTATTTTAGTTTGATTATGGGAAGCGCTTATTTTTCTTATAATGAAGACGGAGCTTATAAATGGTTTTCTAAACTAATCCATGAACTTCCTAAAGCTAAAATTTTAATATACAATTTCGAAAAACTTTCTGGATTCAAATTTAGTGTCCGTCTAGTTGAAAGATTGGCAAAAGACTATTCTCAGATAATTGGGATTAAAGATAGTACAGCAAATTTATATGACAAACTTAAAATACCTAATTTTAAAATTTTTGTTGGAAGCGAAGTTCGTTTATTAGAAAATTTAAAATTAGGTGGAGCAGGTGTGATCTCAGCAATTGCAAATGTTACGTCATCATTAGCAAGAAATGTATACGAGTCTTTTAAAAAAGGAAAAATAGCAACAAAAGAACACGATCATTTAGTTGCTGTGAGGAAAGTTTTTGATAATTATGATTTGATTAGTGCTTTGCATTCTTATAAAGCGGAAGAAGATTCTGTTTATAAGAATATTATTCCACCACTTCAATTGTTAAGTGATGAAGATAAGCTAAAATTGTTTGCACAGCTTAAAAAAATAAACTTTCAGAAGGCAGCGTGATTTATGTTACTAGCAAAATTCTTATCTAACACTTTAAAGAAAGACGGAATTATATTGGTAGACCACATTGGGCGTCGATATGTTTGTGGGCACCCTGCAAAAGAAAAACCTCTTACGTTAAAATTGTTGAAAAGAAATTTAAATTGGAAGTTATTAATTAATCCTGAGCTTTATTTGGGAGAAGAATATTTCAAAAAAAATATAGAGATTGAAAACGGATCTATGTATGACTTTTTGTGCATCTGTTTCAAAAATATTGGACGTGGTGACATTAATAATTACACAAAAATTCTCAACAGAACTTTTAAACATCTAAATACTTTGTTAACTTTTAATAACCCAGAAATCTCAAAAAAAAATATTCAACATCACTACGACAGAGGTGAAAAATTATATGATATGTTTCTAGATAATAAGCACAGACTATATTCTTGCGCGTACTTTAAATCTGATACAGACACTCTAGAAGAAGCGCAGCAGAATAAAATAGATCACATAATTAAAAAATTAGCCATTAAACCAAATATGAGGGTATTAGAAATTGGCAGTGGTTGGGGCGGAATTTGTTTTGAAATTGCTCGTCAAGCAAAGTGTGAAGTTTTAGGTATAACGCTTAGCGAATCTCAATTAGCATATTCAAGAAAAAAGGCCAGGGAATTAAAATTAGATAACCAAGTAAGTTTTGAGCTTTGCGACTATCGTGAAGTTAAAGGAAAGTTCAACAGGGTTCTTAATGTTGGAATGTTAGAACACGTACACCCAAAATATTATAACACTTTCTTCAAGAGAATTTCTGAGCTTATGACAGATGATGGTATAAGTTTAACTCACACCATTGGATCAACAAACTCACCGTTATCTGCAAATTCTTTTATAAACAAATATATTTTTCCTGGGGGAAAAATTCCAAGCTTATCACAACTTGTTCCGGCTATTGAAAAGAATGGTTTAGTTCTATCAGACTGCGAGAGTTTAATTAGACATTATGATAAGACTCTTAAAGAGTGGTTAAATCGGTTTTTAAAAAATAAAAATGAAGCTAGCAAATTATTTGATGAACAATTTGTTAGGCTGTGGGAATTTTATTTAGCATCATGTTCAGTCGCTTTTACCTATGCAGACCTTTTGGTGTATCAATTACAGATTGTAAAAAATTATTCTGCCTTACCAAGCAATCGAAGAAATTATATATACAATAACTAATTGTTATATATATTCACTATAGAATTTGATGAAAAAAAAATCTAAAAAAAAATTAAAAAAGCCAAAATCTAGGAGATTAAAAAAAAGGCTTAAAATAAAGAAAAAAAAGATAAAAAAAATCTTAAAAAAGAAAATACGCAATAAGAAAAAAAGAAAAATTAAAAGGAAAAAAAAATCAAAGAAAAAAAATATTTCAAATTTCAAAAATAACTTCTTGAAAATTTTGAGTTTGAAATTTTCTCCTAAAAGCTTCTTAAAATCTATTGTCCTTTCATATAAAAATTACGTTAAAAAAAGAAACCAAGAAAAGATCATCAGAATTGAAAATGAAAGAAAAGAAAGGGATAAACAAACAAAGCAAGAGACAGAATTGAGATTTAAATTAAGAGAAAAAACTATTAAAGAGGAAATTAGACTAGCCAAAGATTTAAACAGAGACATCAAGGCTTTTTTGAGAAAAGAGCAAGCTCAGCTCAGAAAAGAGCAGGCGATCAAACAAAAAAGATTTTTAGAAGAGATTAGGTTAGAAAAAAAATTAGAATCATTTAGAGAACGAGAATCGAATGAATTAAGAAAATTAGAAAAGTTTGCACTTGATTCTCAGCGAGAAGATTACAAAGAAATCCAGGAAAGAATTGAAAAACTTAAGCAAAAGTATAGAGACATTAGAAATCAAAAAATTAAAGAGAGGATAGAAGCACTTGGTCTCGAAGTTAAAGAAGGTGAAGATCGTGAAGCTTTATTAGAAAGAGAACGACAGTATGCGATTGAACGTCAGAAAATTGAAACTACACTTGAAAGTTTCTATAGAAGTTCAGCCAGTTTATGTTTTCAAATAAATAAGAGATATATTCCCAAACATAAATCTATTCTGCGATGTATTGATAGACGATACGAAACAGGTGAAATTTATATTCGTTGGGATGATGTTCCCGAAGAAGATTGGCTTTTGCTAATATATATAAAAAATAATTTACCTTCTGAAGGAATTGTGCTTGAAAACAAAACAAATCCTGAAAAGCATACAAGTCATGAATTTAAATCTAGTGAAATATTTCGTTGCAGTGATTTAATGGTGGATTCGTTAGTTTCTCTTTTGGAAAGAGAGAGAAAACAAAAAGCTAGTTAATATGAAATACCCTCTAAGTATAGACCACATGGAGGTGCTGGGGGTGCGCATCGGGCACGTTTTTTTGACTTGAAAGATTTTTTAAAAGTGTCCACGTCCCATTTTCCTTCACCTAAATACTTAATACAACCAACCATAGATCTAACTTGTTGTTGCAAAAAAGATTTGGAAACAAATTTTAGAGTTATTTTATTTCTACTTTTTTTTATAGAAATTTTTTCCATAGTTTTAATAGGTGACTTGGCTTCACAAGAAGAAGTGCGAAATGTTGAAAAATCGTGAGTTCCTAGTAAAATTTTGGCTCCTTTTTTCATAACTTTAACATCCAGCTTTTTACGAATGTGCCATGCTCGATTTTTTTTTAGGACGAGAGGGGATGGTCTATTAATAATTACATATTTGTATGTTCTTTTTTTAGCACTATACCTTGCATGAAAATTTTGATTTCTCTCTTTTATTTCTGTAATAGCAATGGGATAATTTCTCAAATAAAAATTTAACGACTGAAGGAATTTTTTTTTTTTCATAAATTTTTTCCCCCAAATCTATATGAGCAGATTGTTCAATAGCATGAACTCCAGAATCTGTTCTCCCAGAACCTACAACAATAACTTTTTTTTTTAAAAGCTGAAGAAAAATTTTTTGTAAAATTCCCTGGATAGATTTACCATTTTTTTGATATTGCCATCCAACAAAATCAGTTCCGTCATATTCTATTTTAATTTGATACCTAAACATTTATTTTAAAATCGAACCTTTTTTTAGATTTGATCCTAATAAAAACTCTTTGCATTTCTGTATATTTTTTCCTTCTTTTTGAATTAAGTTTATTCTTATAGAGTTTTGTTTACATCCTATCGTAAGGTTGTTATCCAGCAACAAGCCTGGTTTACCTTCTTCTTTAACTAAGTCAGCACTCAATATTTTGTGTCTCTTGTTGTCAAAATTGAACCATGCGCCAGGCATGGGGCTTAGACCATTAATTTTTCCAATAATCGTTTTTGCATTTTGGTTCCAGTCGATTTTTGTTTCATCTTTCCGAATTTTTTTTGCATAAGTAGCTTCACTATGATTTTGAACTACAAATTTAGCTTTCCCTACTTCAATTAGATCCAAACAATCAGAAATTATTTTAGAACCTAATTCAGATAGCTTAATTGATAATTGTTCAGAATTTATTTTATCGTCCAGTTTTATTTCTTGTTTGAGCATTACTGGACCTGAATCTAACTCTTCATTTAATTGCATGATGCTGATTCCTGTCTTTTCATCTAAATTCATAATTGATCGCTGAATTGGAGCCGCACCCCTCCATTTTGGCAAAAGGGAAGCGTGTATGTTTAGGAATCCAGATTTTGGAATATCAAGAAATTCTTTTGGTATTAATTTTCCATAAGCAACAACAACTACTATATCGGGTTCTATAGATTTAAAATATTTTAACTCTTCTTGATTTCCTTTGAGATTCTCAGGAGTTCTAACTTTGAGATTTAAATTTTCAGCCATCTTTTGAACAGAAGATTTATTGATTTTTTGTCCTCTCATAGATTTTTTAGGAGGCTGACTATAAACCACCGATATTGGATAACCATTTTGATAAAGAGATTTCAGTATGGGTAGAGAAAAATCAGGGGTACCCATAAATGCAATTTTTTTAAACATTTTAAATTTGAAATTAAACTATTATTCTATCCAACTTTTTTTTCTGATTAGAAAGTTTTTTTACAATCATAGATTTTTTAAGCTTTGATAAATAATCTATAAACAGTATTCCTTCCAAGTGATCTATTTCATGCTGTATACACGTTGCCAATAATCCCTCAGCTTCAATTTTTTGTTTTTTTCCATTGTAGTCTAAAAACTCAATATGACATTGATCAGGTCTATCAATTTCTGCAAATTGACCAGGAACTGATAAACAGCCTTCCTCGTAGGTTGCCGAATCTTGAGATTTGGAAATTATTTTAGGATTTATAAAAAACATAGGATTTTTTTTCTCTTCTTGTCTAGATAAATCAATAACGATAACTCTTTTGGGAACACCGACTTGTATTGCGGCCAGCCCAATTCCTGGAGCGGAATACATAGTTAACAGCATGTCGTCCATTAAATTTTGCAAATCTTTATCAACAATTTCTACCTCTAAAGATTTTTGTCTTAAAATTGGATCTGGTTCTGTTAAAATTTTTCTTATTCCCATCTAAACCAAGGGATAGATTAAAAGAATATTTGAGTCAAGCCTAGCCCTAAACTCTCAACGGTAATACCTGACTTAATATTTGGTTTCTGATTTTTTTTACTTTTAGTTGATTTAAAATTTTATTTAAAAAGTATATTGTTTCGGAATCCAGATCTTGAATTCTATCTGCTCCTATAATTTCTATTATTTTGAGAATAGCTAAGCCAGTTTGGTTTGTTTCTACCATATCTTGAAGTCCTTGAGGCACTGTTAAATTTTCAGCTAACTCTTCATAATTAAGTCCCACTGGCATTTTGATGCCATCGTGTTTTAAAGTTTCTAGCAGGATTATATCTTTTATTGATATAAAATATTTTTTATTTTTCTTAATTTTTTTGTGAACGGACTGTAAATCTTTCTCTAATTTTTTAATTGGATAATTTTCTTCCAAGATATATTTAATAATCTTGGATCTATGAATGACATTATTATCGAATTTAATATTTGATGACAATTCGTATTTATCTTTTGTATAAAAATCAACCTTTGCTAAAAAGCTTTCTGGTATGTCATTTTTATCAATTTCTTCTAGCAGTCTTTTCATTTCATCGCTGAATATATTTTCCAACTTTTCTTTTTCAAAAAGATCTTTTAGTAAAAAAATTAATCTTATTTTTGTTTCCACATTCTCACTTAGCAAAATACTTTGATAAACCAAGGCTCTTGCTTTATATTTTGGCAAGGTTTTGTAAACATCATTTACATTAAGCAATTGATTTATATTAAATAAATATTTTTTATATATATTAAAAATCTCTTCTTTCTTAACAGTTCCTTCTGCGGCAGCAGATTCATACAATTGAATGGTTTCTATTTCTTCAATAATTTCATTTTCACTAAAGTTTATTAGATTAGAAGAAGTGAGATATTGCCAAATCAGTTTATCAGTTTTTTCGTTTGGTTTATAATTAAACTCATTTACAGTGGTTTGTGATAAGTAAAAATATAATAAGTTTTTATCGTTTATTTTTTGAGTTGTTTCTGAAGTTATTCCCAATAGAAAATTTATTTTGTCTTCAAAGAATTTATCTTTAAGCCCTCTCTCAATTAACATATCAAAATATAAAGAAGCCTCATCTTTTCTATCCTCATTGATTAAACAAATAACATTAAATTTTTCTAAATAAAAATTTTTAGCTTCTTTGTTAAGAAGTTTTGCTTTTTCACAAGCCGACGAAACATTTGCCAAAGCTAGATTGTCATCAACTAAAAATCTTACTGCTTCAGTTTTTTTTCCTACAGTAGGGTTAGTTATAAGAAGTTTTTCCAGATATTCTTTTTGATTTTTTTCAATTAACCACTTTATTTTAATTTCTAAAAATTCTTCATTACTTAAATTTGATTTAGGACTGTATGCATTTGTTAGCAAAATATTAAATAATAATTTGTGCGCATAAGGAGATAATTCAAGTTTTTTTATTCTAGCTAAAATATTTTTTATTTCATTTCCATCAGTATTTGACCAAATACTTAAATTCAAATCGTTTAGCTGCGGATCAAAGAGTCCTATAATTTCATCTTCATCAGAGATTTTCTCGTAGTCAATCACTCCCTCAACAGATTGATTAATGTTTATTTTTATTTGATTTTTATTTTCTTGTTTTTTATTTGTCTCGACTTTTATTTCTTCTTTTTTTTCTTTTTTTTTCCAAATTTCTACCGGCTCAGTACCTTGCGCAATAAAAGGGAAAAAAAGTAAAAAAAAAAATATTTTACTTAATAGTTTTGAATTGCTCATTTGATATTTTATGTTTTATCATTTTAGATGGCGCTGATACTTCAAACTTAGAAGCGACAAAGATAATAACAAAAAAGATAATAATAGGAATTGATAGTTTACCCAGGAATCCTAAAATTCCAAAAGAAGGCCTTCTTGTTTTCAATCTTAATTGCATATAAAGTAGTAAGACTGAAAATTAAGACAAAATTGTGAAAAATCAAACTTTAATTAACTTATTTATTACTAAATGGCAAAAAACCTAATTTTGTTAGGCATGATGGGCGCTGGAAAGTCCACAATTGGCAAAATTTTAGCAAAAAAACTAAAGTTTAGGCTATTTGATACTGACAAACTGATAGAAAAAAAAAACTTAATGACGATTTCTGAAATATTTAAGAAAAAAGGGGAGGGTTTTTTTAGAGATCAGGAAGAGAAGATTGTTATGGGCTGTTTAAATGGAAAGGATAAAATAATTTCTCTCGGCGGCGGTGCTTTTATAAACAAAAAAATTAGAGATACAGTATTGTTAAGTGGAGTATCGTTTTTTTTAGATGTTGACTTAAAAACCCTTTGCTTAAGGCTAGAAAAAAGTAAAAAAAGACCTTTGCTAACTGAAAAAGACTTAAAAAAAAATTTATCTAACTTAATCCAAAGTCGTCAAACAATATACAAATTGGCAAACCACAAAATTAATTGTAATAATTTAAAACCATATGAAATTGCAGATCAAATTATAAATAGATATGAAAAACACTAAATTTTTTATTAAGACACATGAAAGAAAATATCCAGTCTACATAGGTGTTTCTTCTATTGCTGCTGCAAAACATAAATTAAAATCCATTACAAAAAATTCAAAAAATGTTGCTTTTTTCTTGGACACGAAGATCTCTATAAATAGAGTCAAAGAAATAATTCGTTCTTTAAAAGGAAAAAAAATATCTATTTTCAAAATTACAGCAAATGAAAAAAATAAAAATTTTGTTACTGCTAATAATCTTTTAAATGGTCTGGCTAGAAAGAAATTTAACAGATCAGATTGTGTTATTGCTATCGGAGGAGGGATCGTTGGTGACATATCTGGATTTGTGGCCAGCACATACAAAAGAGGAATGAAGTTTATAAATATTCCCACCACACTACTTTCCCAGGTCGATGCCTGTATCGGAGGCAAAACCGGAGTGAACTCGAAATTTGGAAAAAATTTAATTGGAAATTTTTATCAACCGGAACTCATAATTTCTAATCCAACTTTTTTGGAAACCCTTTCAAATAGGGAAATCATATGTGGATATGCAGAAATTCTAAAACATGCAATTATAATGGATAAAAAGTTTTTTTCTTGGTTGATTAAATATGGTCTAGAACTAGTTAGAAAAAGAAATAAAAAGCTTATGACCTACGCAATTTATAAAAGCTGCAAGATTAAAGCTGGAATAGTGGAAAAAGATGAGAAAGAAAAAAATTTAAGAATGAAACTTAATTTTGGACATACTTTTGGGCATGCATTTGAAGCAACAAAAAAATTTTCCAACAAATTAAATCATGGAGAAGCTGTATTATTAGGTATGATGTCAGCGTCTGAGTTTGCATTTGAAAAAAAAATACTGCCACTTTCTGATTTAATTAAAATTAAGAAACACTTTTTGGATTTAAATTTACCATATAATCTAAAAAAATATTTCAGAAAAAAGGATATAACGAGAATCATTGGTTTTATGACAATAGATAAAAAGAACTATAATGATAAAATTAATCTTATTCTGATTTCAAAAATAGGAAAATCCTTAAATGGAAAAATTTTTTCTAAAAAAGAAGTTTATAAATTTATTAACAAAAAAATATAAACTTATTCAATTTTAATTTGCAAAGAATGTATATATTTTGCCATATATTCTTTTAATGAAGAAAATATTTTTCTATTAGCGTCTATAGTATTAAGTTTTTTTAAATTTTCACTTTTTAAGATAATTTTCAAATGTAACTTTCCTGTTTGGAAATTTTTATGTTTTTTATGCAGGTAGGTGTTATCAATCACAATCAACGAAGATGGTTTAAAATCTTTTTTAAGCTGATTTTCAATATTTTTTATAATTTTTATCATTTAATTTAATTATTAATAATTTTATACTATAATACTACCATGGAAAACATTTGTGATTGGAAGAATTGTAAAGAAAAGGGAGAATTTAAAGCTCCTATAGAAAAAGATAACAGCAAAAAATTTAGATTGTTGTGTAAAAATCATATAAAAAAATTTAATAAGGATTGGGACTATTTTAAGGGAATGAATCAAGATGAAATTGAAGATTTTATTAGATCAGATTCCACGTGGCATAGACCTACGCAAACATTTGGTTCATCAGATAATTTTTTTAATATTTTATGGAACAATGCTCTAAATGACGGATTTAGTTTTTTTAGCAACCATAAAAAATCTTCTTTGGATAACAAAAACCTTAACGTTATTGATCTGGCCGCACTTAGAACATTAGAATTAAAGGCATCAAGTGACTGGACCCTTATTCAAAAAAGGTTTAAATCGCTTGTGAAAAAATACCATCCTGATATGAATGCAGGAAACAAACAATATGAGGAAAAATTAAAGCAAATTACACTTGCATATACGCACCTAAAGAAATTATTTGTTTTTGAAAAAAATGGAAAATTTAAATAACTTAAAACCAGATATCAAAGTTTCAGTTCGACAAACTTTTGGAATTGATACAGAAATGTCGGTCGATGGGTTTTCAAAAAAAAACGAATTTGTTCCCAAAATCGATAACAATTATAAATTTGATCGAGATACCACCCTTGCCATACTGTCTGGGTTTGCGTTCAATAAAAGAGTTTTAATCCAGGGATATCATGGTACTGGAAAATCAACTCATATCGAACAAGTTGCATCAAGACTGAATTGGCCTTGTGTAAGAGTTAACTTAGATAGTCATATTAGTCGGGTGGATTTAATAGGAAAAGATGCCATCGTCCTGAAAGATAACAAACAGATTACAGAATTTAGAGAAGGGGTTCTCCCTTGGTCAATTCAAAACCCAATAGCTTTAGTTTTCGACGAATATGATGCAGGAAGACCCGATGTCATGTTTGTGATTCAACGGGTGCTTGAACAAGAAGGTAACTTTACTTTATTAGACAAGAATAAAGTATTGCAACAAAATAAATTTTTTAGACTTTTTGCAACGACTAATACAGTGGGGTTGGGTGATACATCTGGCCTTTATCATGGGACTCAGCAAATCAATCAAGGACAAATGGACAGGTGGAATATAATAACTACATTGAATTATCTAAGTTTTGAAAAAGAGTTTGAAATTATTCTGGCTAAGAATCAAAAATTAAACAATGTTAAAGGAAAAGAAGTCATTTCCAACATGATAAAAGTTGCAAGCTTGACTCGAAAAGG
>MDTG01106730.1_pt1 | contig 10677 bp, 9 predicted proteins | sample 811421 | NCBI WGS metagenome assembly MDTG01 (sample SAMN05326645, study PRJNA326480) | marine metagenome | isolation source: seawater | place: Pacific Ocean: South East | collected 2011
GCTGCTGTAGTTTCTGAGGCTTATGGATTAAAAGCTTTTCAAGGAACTCATGGAATTGGTCACACAAGAATGGCTACAGAGTCAGATGTGGACATACGTTCGGCGCATCCGTATTGGGCTTTCCCATACAATGATGTTTCGGTTGTTCACAATGGGCAGATAACAAATTACTGGATAATGAGAAGACAAATGGAGAAAAAAGGCCATAGGTTTACCTCTAACTGTGACAGCGAGCTATTAGCAGTTTATACCGCCCATAATCTATCACTTGGAATTAGTTTGGAAGATAGTCTTAGGCAATCAATTGAGGAAATTGATGGTGTGTTCACATATTTAGTGGCAACCAAAGATCAGCTAGGAATGGCTAAAGATACTATGGCAGCAAAACCCTTGGTTCTTTATGAAAGTGATGAATTGATAGCAATGGCTTCAGAGGAGGTAGCTATCAGAGCCATTCTCCCAGAAGAGATCGATACTTCTGACCCATATGACGAGGAGGTAAGAGTATGGCAAGCGTAACAGAAAATGAATTAAAATCTATGACCCAAGAAGAGCGTGTCAAAGCTCTTGGAATGACTAGTGAACAATTGACGGGCAGGTCGATGTTTATGGAATTTGATCCTGGGGAAACCGAGAGATTTGAATACCCTTGGGCACCCAAGGTCGATTTCAATAAGAGGACTGAGCTAGACTCAGATAATATGACATCAACCGAAGTAAATAACGAGATCCGAAAACTAATGAATGAAGGATATGGCACAATTGTCCTAAAGAATCCTAGAGGCAAGCACTCTTTAGCTGTTGGGATCTTGAGTAAACTTAATCTCATTATAGAGGGATCCACTGGTTATTTTGGCGTCGGATTGATAGATGGTCCAAATGTGAGAATTAATGGTAGAGTAGGGTGGTCCTGTGGCGAAAATATGATGTCAGGAACCGTCTTAATCGAGAAAAACGCTGGCTCCACTTTTGGAGCAGCTATTAGGGGAGGAGATCTTGTCTGCAAAGGTTCGGTAGGATCTAGGACAGGAATTGATATGAAAGGTGGCACGATCATCGTAGGGGGCGATACAGGTGCTTTATCTGGTTTCATGATGCAACGCGGTAGGATGATAGTTTGTGGAAATGCAGGAAAAAACCTTGGTGATTCAATGTATGATGGAACAATCTATGTTGGCGGATTAATTAAGTCGTGTGGGGTTGATGCCGTAGAAGCTGAGTTAACCCAGGTTGATAAGGATTGGCTTAAAAGAAAGTTAAACCTGTATGGGCTCTTACCAACTAAAGGTGTTGATCATTTCACAAAAGTAGTCGCCGGGAAAATGCTATGGAACTATGACAATTTAGAACCAACGGAAAAGAAACTTATTCTTTAAGATTTTAGTAGAATTCAGAAGGAAAATATAATGGCTGATGGAAATCCAATAAATAAAAAACCTCTCAATAGAGACCCTTACAGATTAGGAAATTCCTTTGTTTTTCCACCGCGTGTTATGGATGATATTCATATCAAAGCCGAGCTGGGAAGATATAGGATGCGAGGGTTTTCCTTATTTAAGAAAATCCCTCACTGGGATGATTTAACTTTTCTACCAGGAACTCTCACACGCTTTGTTATTGAGGGTTATAGAGAAAAATGTGATACAAAAACCACAATAGGTCCTCGTGCAAAAAGGCCATTAGAATTAGATATTCCAGTATATATCACTGGCATGAGCTTCGGTGCTCTCAGTTATGAAGCAAAAACGGCCTTAGCCAGGGGTGCTACCATGGCAGGAACAGCAACTTGTTCAGGTGAAGGTGGTATGATCCCGGATGAACGACGGTATTCTTCAAAATGGTTTTATCAATGTATTCAGTCTAGGTATGGGTTTAATCCTCATCATCTAGTTTTAGCAGATGGTTGTGAGTTTTTCATAGGGCAAGGGTGTAAAGTTGGCTTGGGAGGACATTTGATGGGTCAAAAAGTAACCGATCAAGTGGCTGAGATGCGTTCGTTACCAGCTGGAATAGATCAGAGATCTCCGGCAAGGCATCCTGATTGGTTAGGCCCAGACGACTTGGCTTTAAAGATTCAAGAAATTAGGGAAGCAACAGACTGGCAGATTCCTATTCAATTAAAACTGGGTGCCGCTAGAGTTTATGATGATGTTCGTATGGCTGTAAAATGCGATCCAGACTCGATCTATATAGATGGTATGGAAGGTGGTACTGGTGCGGGTCCCCATCTAGCTACTGAAGACACGGGTGTCCCAGGTATGGCTGGCATTCGCCAGGCTAGAAAGGCAATTGATGACTTGGGTAAAAGAGGAGACATAACACTTATTTATGCTGGAGGTATAAGAAACGGCGCTGATGTTGCTAAAGCCATTGCCTTGGGAGCAGATGCCATAGCAATTGGACATTCGGCTATGATGGCTTTGAATTGTAACAAAGATATTCCTGAAGCCAATTACCCTGAGGAAATGGGAGTAGATCCTGGAGAGTGTTATCATTGCCATACCGGTCGATGTCCTGTGGGCGTTGCCACGCAAGATCCCCTCCTTCGTTCTAGATTAGACCCTGACGAGGCAGCAGAACGGGTATACAATTTCCTGCATACACTTACAATCGAAGCACAGTTGTTTGCTAGGGCTTGCGGCAAAACAAATCTTCACTCATTGGAGCCAGAAGATCTTGCTGCTTTAACTATGGAGGCTTCTGCGATGGCAGGAGTTCCTTTGGCGGGCACTAATCATACTGTTGGAATTGATGACTACCATCATCTTTAGGAGAATATATTATGGCTGGAACACAATACAGAGGATCTGAACTTAAAAACGTAGATCAATTTCTTGATGATGCTGATGGATTAGACAGTGAAAGAGAAAAAGAGATAGGTCAACACATCGGGTATAGATATGACGTAAACCTTGTACCTGATTATAAAAGGTTAACTCCATTTTTAAAAAAATATATGGAAATTATGGGTTGGGATGATTTAAATTGGTTGGAAGATATTCACATGGGCTATGAAGAAGCTAAACCGGCCGTTTTTGATAGAAATATAAATGGTTGGGTTCGAGTACCTGACAGTATTGATTTGCCAGATAATCAACAAGATAGAGATATGATTGCCCGCGAATTATTACTTAAATTTCAAATGTCGGATAGGCATCCATTGGTTGCTCTAAGAAAGGCCTACATGAAATTTTAATCATGGCTCGATTACTAACAATATCTTGTCTGCAAACAAGTCCCAGACCAACCTTTGCAGCTGCACGGGAAGAGGCCATAGCTCTGGCAGAGATGGCGATGGGAAAAGGACCTTCCTTGATCTGTCTACCAGAATATTGTGGCGGTCTGAGAAGCGATGAGGGAAGGTTTATTCCTCCACATGCGAAGGAGGATGAACATCCAGTACTATTAGCTTTGAAGGGTTTTGCAAAAAAAAATAAAGTTTGGATTTGTGTGGGTTCTGTTGCAATAACTGGTGAAAATGGGAGGTATTTTAACAGGAGCCTACTTTTGGATAATAACGGTGATATTAAATGTCGGTATGACAAGATACATCTTTTTGATATCAATCTTGCTGATAATCCTCATGCGTTTAAAGAAAGTGCTACTGTTCAATTTGGAAACCAGATTTCTTTGGCTGAGACTCCTTTTGGAAAGATTGGTTTTTCCGTTTGCTATGATTTGCGGTTTGCACATATATACAGGCAAATGGCCCAAAATGGCGCGGAAATCTTGTTGGTGCCTTCTGCTTTTACAAAAAAGACAGGGGAAGCCCATTGGCACATTTTGAATAGGGCAAGGGCAATAGAAAACGGTGCATTTGTGATAGCTCCTTGTGCTAGTGGCCTGATTGAAGGAGGAGGAGATTCATATGGGCACTCCTTAGTTGTGGATCCTTGGGGTGAGATTTTAGCCGATGGTGGTGTTGGTTCAGGCGTCATAACCTCACAAATAGATTTGCAGAAAGTAGGAAAAACACGAATGCAGATCCCTAGTTTACAGCATGACCGAGATTATCAACTAAAGATAATCGATGTATCTGGAGAAAATACATGATTGAAAACATTATTGATTCAACTGAAATACCAAATAAGACTCCTTCACCTCAGGAAAAATTCATGAAATTTCAGTGTCGAGCTAGGCAAATGATCATGCGTGATAATCTTGGACGACCAGATGACTCAATCACCCCGACGATTTATCTGAAGGAGAATACGAAACCTATCACGAAGATAATAACTTTGATGCATAAATTACCAGAATATTCAACGCTTTCAGAGTTAATGCATATTGCTAGGAAAACTAATGATCCATCTCAAAGGAGAGACCAAGCTGTCAAGTTACTTTCTGCTTCATATTATCAAAAAAATCGGGAATTTACTGATGTTTTGACGGCAACATTTACTCCCAACTCAAATTTAGCGGAAACGCTAATTTCTGAGGGGAGTTGTCGACTTCTTTTTGATGCCTATTCTCATAAATTTGAGAGCACTTTTACTGTCAACAAACTTGAGAGATCAGAATTTCTTTTCCGTTCAACAATAATCCATAATCAGTTATTTAATCCAAATCTTCACCCAGAAACAATCATTTTGAGTTTCAGTCCCGTATGGGAGGAGAACGAAGCATAAATAATGGGTCAAATAATTTGACAAAGTGCTGATTGTCGACCAGTATTTTTAAAGGGGAAATGTCATGAGTCTTAAAGTAGGAATAATCGGTGCTGGTCCGTCAGGATTATCGCAACTCAGGGCTTTTGAAAGGGCGGAAAACAAAGGCGATTCAATTCCTGAAATTGTGTGTTTTGAAAAGCAATCAGATTGGGGAGGGCTTTGGAATTATACTTGGCGAACGGGTGTAGATGAAGCTGGAGATCCATGTCATGGTTCAATGTATAGATACCTTTGGTCAAATGGGCCTAAGGAGGGCTTAGAATTTGCTGATTATACATTTAAGGAGCACTTTGGAAAAGATATCGCGTCTTACCCTCCCAGGGCTGTACTATTCGATTACATCAAAGGTAGGTTAGAAAAAACTGCTTTTAGAGATAAAATACGATTCAACACTATCGTTCGAGATGTTAGGTATCATGGGGATAGAAGCGAATTTGAAGTCATATCTAGAGATAATAAGAGTGATACAGAGTCTGCTGATTATTTTGATCACTTAATTGTCGCAACTGGTCATTTTTCTACCCCTAATGTTCCCTATTATGAGGGATTTGATAGTTTTAATGGTAGGATTTTACATGCTCACGATTTTAGAGATGCTCGAGAATTTACCGGGAAAAATATCTTAATTCTTGGCACAAGTTACTCAGCAGAAGATATAGGATCTCAGTGCTGGAAATATGGATGCGAGTCAATCACTGTGGCTCATAGAACTGCTCCTATGGGCTTTGATTGGCCTGAGAATTGGCAAGAGGTCCCGGCTTTGGTTAAAACTGAGGGATCTAAAGCACATTTCAAGGATGGATCGTCCAAGGAAATTGATGCAATTATTCTTTGCACTGGGTATCAACATCATTTTCCATTTTTACCAGATGATCTTCGCTTGAAAACAGCTAATCGGCTGGCAACAGCTAATTTATATAAAGGAGTCGTTTGGGCCAATAATCCTAGATTATTTTACCTCGGAATGCAGGATCAGTGGTTTACCTTCAATATGTTTGACGCACAAGCCTGGTATGCACGTGATGTAATCATGGGGAAGATAGATTTACCTGAGGTTTCTGTAATGAAAAAGGATCCAGAGATCCGAGAAGCAAAAGAGGACGTATTAGAAGATGATTATGCCTGTGTTAGGTATCAGGGTGACTATGTGAGGGAGTTAATAGCTGAAACTGACTATCCTAGTTTTGATATCGATGCAGCCAATGAAGCATTCTTTTTATGGAAAAAGCATAAGAAGAAAAATATTATGACTTTCAGGGATAAAGGAGGTTTTGTTTCTCCAATGGATCAATCAATTTCTCCAGCTTATAAGAAAGCCTGGAAAGAGGAATTTGAGGATAGCCTTGAGGCATACATGGAGTGAATATTAAACAGTTTGGAGTAAACATTAAATAGTTTTGTTATGTTAACGAGTACAGCTAGTAAAATTGAAACGAAAGGGAGAAAAAAATGAGAGAATATGTATATAAATTGAAGGCCGCGCTAGCTATGGTTTTTCTAGCAGGAGCCACAATTTTTTCTGGTCCTGCAATTGCTGATAGCAGCGGTGTGATAAAAATTCCTACACATAATTGGTCAAGTCAGTTAGTTGGAGCAGAAGTTGTTGGAGAGTTATTCAAGAAAGTAGGAGAAAAAGTTGAATACGTACCTATGGATAGCCAGACGGTTTATCAGGCTATGGCAGATGGTGACATAGATATAGTGCATGAAGTTTGGGAAGGAGCTTTTGGTGCTTCCTTTGATAAATCATTAGCAACTGGAAATGTAATAGATCTACTAACCCATGATGCTGTAACTCGCGAAGATTGGTGGTATCCGGTATATATTGAGGAAGTTTGTCCTGGTTTGCCTGATTGGGAAGCCTTAGCCAAGTGCTCTGACATGTTTGCAAGAGCAGATTCAGGCGGTAAAGGTGTCTTCATTGGAGGTCCAGTAGATTGGTTAAAGCATGATGCAGAAAAAGTTGAAGCTTTAGGCATGAATTTTGTCGTTCGAAATGCTGGATCAGCTGGAGCAATCTGGGCAGAACTAGATGCAGCTGTTGCTCAGAAAAAGCCAGTGGTAATTTTTAATTGGTCCCCAAACTTCATTGGAGCTAAGTATCCGGGTAAGTTTGTCGAGTTTCCAACACATGATCCTAAATGCACAACTGATGCTTCATGGGGCGTAAACCCAGATGCGCTTTATGATTGTGGTAACCCTGCCAGTGGTTATTTGAAAATCGGGGTAAATAAAGATTTTGAAAAAAATCATCCAAAGGCTTTCAATATTGCTAAACAAATGAATTTTTCGGGCCCAGATATAGATAAGATGGCTAACTATGTTGATACTGATGGTATGGAAATTCCTGAGGCAGCCCAACAATGGTTAAAAGACCATAAGTCTAAGTGGGAAAAATGGGTTAAATAAGTTTACGGACTTTTAGTGAACCAATAATCCGATTGGCCTTTTTGTAGGCCAATCGGGGCCTAAATTTTAATAGCAAGTGACTAGTTGAATGCCTGAAAAATCTGTAACTATTTCTTGTAAGAACGTTTGGAAGCTTTATGGTTCTGATCCGGCAAGATTTTTGGCTAACAGAAATTATAATCCCTCTGAAAACGACCTTAAGCAATCACAATATATTGCTGCAGTATTCGATGCCTCCATCGATGTTTTCAAAGGGGAAATACTTGTGATAATGGGACTCAGTGGGTCAGGAAAATCAAGTCTGGTCCGTTGCATGACAAGACTTATTGAACCGACTAGTGGTGAGATTCATTTTGAGGGATCAGATTTATTAAAAGCCACTGAAAAAGAGTTGATTGAAATCCGGCGCCACAAGATGGGTATGGTATTTCAAAATTTTGCTCTGATGCCACACAGAAATGTCTTGGAGAACATAGCATTTCCGTTGGAGGTTCAAGGTGTCAGTAGAGAAAAAAGAGAAGAAAGAGCTATTGAAATCATTGATTTAGTTGGTCTAAAGGGTAGAGAAAAATACTATCCAAGAGAGCTTTCAGGTGGTCAGCAGCAACGTGTTGGATTAGCGAGATCCCTTGCAGTCGAGCCAAACATATGGTTTCTAGATGAGCCATTTTCAGCTCTTGATCCCTTAATAAGAAAAGAGATGCAGAATGAATTTCTTAGGCTACAAAATCTCCTGAATAAGACCATAGTATTCATAACTCATGATTTTGATGAAGCGATTAGACTAGCAGATCGAATTGCAATAATGTACGAGGGACGGATTGTTCAGGTTGGGAATGCAGAAGAGCTTATAACGAACCCTGCCAATGAATATGTTGCAGAGTTCACTAGGGACATACCTAGGGCCAAACTTTTATCAGTTGGTTCCATCATGCAACCTGCTAAAAAATCAACCAAAAACAAAATTATTGTGAATAAGATGGATAAGATTTCTTCAGTAGCCCCGAGTATAATTTCTTCTAATGCAGTCGCAACGGTAGTTGATGAAAGTGGCGAGGTATGTGGTGAGTTAACCAAAGATCAAATTGTTGACATTTTATTTGCTGATGAAAAAAATAATGACTGATTCACTTTGGGAAAGACTCAAACAATTTTGGTTCGTTTACCCCTTCATAGCGTTATGGCTTCTGAAGCCAATTACTCCAAATTGGGGGGTCATTCCACCCAAGAGTTGTTTAGGGGGATGTGGAAGCATAGAGGGTATGATCCCTTTTGTAGACTGGGTTAATAATCTTATAGCTGTATTAAGGAATTACGAAATCCTACCAGGGATAAGCGAAGGTAAGGTGGGTCTTTTTACCTTTAGAGAATTTACTCGCTATTTAGCAAATTTAATTGATATCCCCTTAGATTTTACAGAAGCTTTACTTTATAAGGGTTTCGAAACTATTCCTTTAGGTCCTTTGCCATGGGTTATGATTCTTGGACTAGTAGTGGTCTTGGGACTCTATCTAAGAGGTATTAGCTTAGCAATTTTAGGCGGTAGCTGTGTTCTATACTTGGCCATTTTTAGTTTGCGAGGGATCTGGACTTTGTCAATGAAGACCCTGTCTGCCATTGCAGTTTCAGTTCCTTTAGCCGTTCTAATAGGACTTGTCTTAGGTATTTTGGGTGCAAAATTTAAAGTAGTGGAAAGAATTCTTAATCCAATTTTGAATATTTTACAGTCTCTACCTCATTTTTCTTATTTAATTCTGGTAGCAATTTTTTGTGGCGTAGGAGCAAAGGCAGGAGTTATAGCAACAGTAATTTTTGCTTTTCCACCAATGACAAGGCTGACCATTCTTGGTCTGAAAGAGCTTTCTTCGGAAATTTTGGAAGCAGGCAAGATGAGTGGATGTAATTATTGGCAAATGCTTTTTAAAGTGGAGTTGCCCGGAGCTAGATCAGCTCTAATGTTAGGCATAAATCAAGTTATCATGCAGTGCTTAGCAATGGTGGTTATTGCTTCTTTTATTGGCCAACCAGGTTTGGGACACGATTTACTAGCGCGCCTACAAAATTTGAGGTTAGGACAAGCTTTTGAAATAGGAGTAGCTGTCGTCTTTATAGCGATTACCCTAGACCGCTATAGTCAAGCTTTAGTACTGAAACAGCCGGAGAGATCCAGAGAAGGCGCATTTTGGTTGCGAAATCCGTATTTGTCTGGGGCGATTGTTATCGTAGTTTTGTCAGTTATTCTTAGCTTTATTTCATCGGCTGCTACTCAGTTACCAAAGGAATATACAATATCAATTTCAGGATATCTAGATTTGGGAATTAAAACTTTTACCACATCTTTGTTTGTGCCATTAGGAATATTCCGAGACTTTTTGCTAGTTTATTTTTTTATGCCTACAAAAGCTATGTTCCAATCCATGCCTTGGATATCAGTGATAGTCTTGGTAGGTTGCGCTGGATGGAAGTTAGGAAGGCTTAAATTAGCGCTAACGGTCATGTTTTTTGTTTTTCTCATTGCGGCTTCTGGTTATTGGGTTAGAGCAATGATTACCCTCTACATGGTATCGGTTGCAATCATTATCAGCATGGGGTTTGGAATTCCTGTTGGAATTTGGGCTTCTAAAAGATTGAAAAGAACAAATCTTGTACTAAATATATGTGATACTTTTCAAACCTTTCCATCTTTTATATATTTGTTACCAGCGGTAATGTTGTTTCAAATCAGTGATGTATCAGCAATTTTTGCTATAGTTGTTTATGCTAGCATCCCAATTACAAGGTATACTATCTTTGGTTTAAGGAATGTCCCACCACAGATTATTGAAGCTGCAAAGATGTCTGGATGCAGCGAGAGCCAAATATTGTGGAAAGTGAGAATGCCTTTAGCATTCCCAGAAATGCTATTGGGAGTAAACCAAACTTTAATGTTCGCACTTTTCATGGTCATGATTGCTGGATTCATTGGAACAGTAGATTTGTCTCAAGAGATCTTTAGGGCCTTATCATTTAATGATGGAGGTAAAGGCTTGGTTATTGGACTATGCGTATCTTTAATTGGACTCACTGCAGATCGACTACTTGTGGAATGGTCAAATATTAAGAGGAGAAGTTATGGGTTAAAGACATAACATAGGTTTCATGCATAATTTTTGGTCAAAATACTGCAAAAAAAAATGAATTAAATAATTTAATGTTGTTAAATGAGTTTGTTGACAGAGGTTTTTAGAGAGAGATTCATTATAGTGAAAGTTCCGAATGATGACTAAACTCGACGATTTTAGAACAGTTTCAAATATTAATACTCTAAAATGGGAACGTCTTGAACAACCTGGGTTGCCCGGCGAAGATGTTTGGTGGTTTAATTTGAGCTATGATCCTGACATTGGTCAAGGTTCCTATCTTTATAAGATGGGTCCTGGTGCCAGGTCGAACCCTCATGAACATGAAGGACCTGAGGAATTCTTTATTTTGGAAGGAGATTTAGTGGATAATGATGGTTATACCTATGAGAAAGGGGATTTTGTGTCTCTAACAGGGGGCTCCCGTCATTGCAGCGTTTCACCTTCAGGATGTATTATAGTCGTGACCCATCGTGGCA
>MDTG01116396.1_pt1 | contig 10677 bp, 12 predicted proteins | sample 811421 | NCBI WGS metagenome assembly MDTG01 (sample SAMN05326645, study PRJNA326480) | marine metagenome | isolation source: seawater | place: Pacific Ocean: South East | collected 2011
AAAGTACCCCTCACCCCCAGCGTGACCAGTGATAACAGGGACACCTGCATTCAGTGCTTCAAGAACCGCCAGCGGGCACCCCTCGCTGCGTCCCTTAACCACTCGACTTGGCGCGACGAAGCAGTGCGCAATTGAGAGCAGCGCATCTCGCTGGGCCGCGGTCACCGAGCCCAGAAAATGCACGTTCACTCCTCGCTGTTGACAGAGCTTCTCAAGCGTCGATCGTTCCGGTCCATCACCGGCAACACACCACACCACATCTGGCATATGCTGGAGGGCCTTAGGTATGAGGTCGAGTCCTTTAATGTGCACCAAGCGGCCGACAGAGGCTATGACCTGAACACCACCTAATGTGGTTTTCAAGGCGCCGGCGTAGGCATGGTCGGGTCGATGCTCGTCAATCCCCATCGGTCGCACAAGCAGCACTGATTGAACATCCTCGTTTAGGCAGGCGCGAAATCGCTCCTTTAAGTTCTCGCTGACAAAGGAGATGCAGTGGGCTTGGCCATCGAGAAATTTCGCAATGCTCGTGCGTAACCATCGAGGACAGCGCTCGAGCAGGGCAATGTCGCCACCGTGCGCGAATAGATGGACCGGACGTTTGAAGAGGCGACCGGCCACGCATGCCACAAAGCCGCAGGGCAACAGCCAGTGAGCCACTAAAAGGTTGACGTGATATGCCCTCAGCAAGGTTGAAATCAGCATGAAAATCGATGTGATTACGCCTGCAAAAAATGCTGTACGAGGCTGTGCTTCCAAACATTCGGGTCCACCTGGACCGTCGAGTATGCCGGGGCAGGTAAAGTAGCACTCACGTTGCATGCCGGGGGGTGCGTAGCGACCAGGCGGTGTGAGGACGGTGACCCGCCACTGGTCATATGCCATCCACTCGGCTGTCCTTAAAACAAAATGCCCTGCAAAGTCTCCGGCGAAACGGGGGAAAGAGGTGGTGAGCATGAGGGCCTCGCCGGGCCCTTTTTGCCTTTCACTGCCCGGTGATGACATGGTGCATGCACTCGCGAGAAAGGAGAAGTTTGAACAGGTGGTCACGAAGCTCGAAAAGGTCCATTGTGCCTAGGCTGTGTTCATTGACAACATCCACAGGGCTCTTTCCTTCCCTTCTATGAGATCCGGTTTTGAGTCCGCTCCGAATGGCCGGCGACGACGTCAGAGTACCCACAGTCGAGCTCATCATCTTGGCCTTGGCCCTCGAGGTCTTTTCTTTTTGGGCAGCCTGGCGGGGAGTGGCTCGATTGTCACCGGTCCATGGACGGTCGCTTGGCAGCCCATCCGTTCGCCAGTGATGTGAAAAACATTGCCGAGACGGTCCCGTTCTAATGAGGTGGGCAGGTTTAAATTATCTTTGCCAGCAATCACCTTTACCCGGCATTGCACACAGGCACCGATGCCGTTGCAAAGGGTTTGGACCGGTGCATCACAGACCCGTGAAGCGTCAAGAAGAGAGGTGCCCTCCGCGACCTTGAGTGACCATTCGGTGTCTTGCAAAACGAATCGGACCTCATGGTCCATGTCAAGCTGACTCACGGTGTTGCACCTCTTCTTGGGCATCATATTCGCCCAGCTCGCAGCGCATGGACGAATAAACGAGGTCCCTCAGCTTTGTGGCACGGGCTGTTTCATCACCTTGACCGCCCGCACTCACCTGGACGGCGGGTAGCACGGTGACCGTGCAGCTTCGGTCGGCGCGAATTGATAGGTCTTTTGACCCCTTCTCCATCAGCTCATGTGTTCCCCGGATGACCACTGGCACGATCGGCAGCGACTCGCGCACGGCCGCTGAAAATGCCCCCAGTTTGAACGGGGTGAGCCCGCCCTGCTTTGAACGGGTACCCTCGGGAAAGATTAAGACGCTGGCCCCCGCTTGTGCAGCTCGGTGAATGGCATCAGCAATGTGGGTATTCGCCCGGGATGACTTCGTCGTACGATAGACTGGAATGTGGCCCGCAGCACTGAGATACCAGCCCATGAAAGGCACCTTGAAAAGTGAGGCCTTCGCGAGCCACCGAAAGTCTCGATTGAGGTAACTGCCCAAAACCAGGACATCCAAAACGCTGAGATGGTTTGAGACGAAGATGGCTTGCGTCTGAGTACTGAGTCGATGCCCATGAATGAGATTCCGATTAATGCCCAAGGCATCCGAACAACCACTGCACCAACTGAGCATGCACCATGTACGCAGCCCACTGAAGCCGGGCAAACGTCCAAGGGTGAGCGCTAGGCTTGCATAAAAAATCGCACGGAGGCCAACTCGAAGCCAATTGGATGCAGCTCGGACATTGTTCATCGGTCATTCCCAAAGGCGCGAAGACGCCGTTTTATAACGGGTTTGCGCTGGCTTGACAAACATGCACCTGCCAACTTTTCAGGGGCTCGTCTGGTCTAAGGTGATAAGGAGCGATTGGGATCGTCAGCATTCGGTTTTGCATCGAGTCCAAGAACGAGAAAACCGCGGCTGACATGACCCTGTCCGAAAGCCCAGGTGCGTCGAGTAAAGTCGCCTCTGATCAACATTGTGCGGTGCGGTGCGCCTTCAAATAGACCTAATAGTTCTTTGCCGTAGTCCTGAGGACCATCTTGGTTTTCAAGGTGTACTCGCTCCCAGCCGATGATGGTCTTGATTTCCACACCTAGACGGGCCTCAGGCTCTGTGCATGACACTGGGTTGTAACGCGCTGTGTAGATCCCCTCTCCATCAGGCAGAAGCATGGCGTCATACCGCGTGGGAGCAGCACTGTTACACCCTAAAAAGAGCCATAAAAGAGGCAGAGCATGAAAAAAACGCATGCCGAAAGTATAGCTTCTATTTGGTCTAAAGCGAGTTACTCGGCATGGATATGTTCGCTTAAAAACCCTCAATAGGCTACCTTCAGCGGCGAAAGCCGAGGCGATTCCTGGCGAAGCGTTCACCTGGATACATCCGGGGCGCGCATTCACTTGGCCTGCGAATCCCTTGTTTACTGGCCTTATTGCCTGGAGTCGACACCGGGACATCGCATGAAGCGTCGTCTTGACTCACCCGGGACGAGAGGGGAAAACAATGAAGCGAATCACCACCCGTACGCTCCAAAAATACCGTAAAAATAACAAGAAGATCGTGATGGTGACCTGTTATGACGCCACCTTTGCACGGCTGGTGGAGTCGGCAGACGTCGATGCCATCTTAGTGGGTGACTCCCTCGGTATGGTCATTCAGGGACACGAACACACGTTGCCTGTCACCCTCGACGAGGTGATCTATCATTGCCGGGCGGTGGCTCGGGGGTCTAATCGACCGCACCTGGTGGGTGACCTCCCGTTTGGAAGCTACCAGGCGGGCCTCGATCAGGGCGTGGCCAACGGGATTCGTCTGATGAAAGAGGGCGGTGTTCAGGCTGTCAAACTCGAAGGTGGAATCGAGCATGTCGCCCTGATCCAACGCCTGGTTGGGGCAGGGGTACCGGTGATGGGCCACCTGGGCTTGACGCCTCAATCGGTTCATCAGCTTGGGGGCTATCGGATTCAAGGGCGCGAACCAGATGCAGCAGTGGCATTGAAATCCGATGCCAAGGCCCTCCAAGATGCGGGCTGCTATGCATTGGTCTTGGAAGGGGTACCCGCCACCCTGGCGGCAGAAGTGACCACCACCCTCGATATTCCAACCATCGGCATCGGCGCCGGCGCCGCTTGCGATGGACAGGTCCTTGTTCTCTACGACCTCCTCGGCCTGGACAAGTCTTTCAACCCTAAGTTCCTGAAAAAATATGCAGACTTAGATAAGGCAGTTGTGGATGCCTTGAATGCCTATGCCAGAGAGGTACAGGAAGGGGCTTTTCCCTCGCTGTCGCATAGCCATCACGGATAAAACCTGTGCAACCTAACCAAGCCGTCCTCAGGACCCTAGAAGCACTGTTTACTTACCTTGATGAGCTCAGACGCCAGAGCCTCACTCTGGCGCTGGTCCCCACCATGGGGGCTTTACACGCGGGCCATCTCAGTCTTGTGACCCGCGCGCGAGAGTGCGCCGACGCAGTGCTTATGAGCATTTTTGTCAATCCGACTCAATTTGGCGAAAACGAGGATTTCGAAACGTATCCACGAGAGTTCATTGGCGACCAACGGAAAGCATTTTCTGCCGGCTGTGATGCCATCTTTGCGCCAGATTCTGCGATCATGTATCCCGCGGGATACAATACGACCGTGGTGCCTGGGCCCAGGGCAGATATCCTCTGCGGCAAATCAAGGCCAGGCCATTTTTCTGGTGTGTGTACCATCGTTTTGAAGCTCTTCCATCTTACCCGCTGCGACGTGGCTCTATTCGGTGAGAAAGACTATCAACAGTTAGCTTTGATCAAAGCCATGGTGCGAGATCTCAATCTGTCGGTCGTGATCGAAGGATGTCCAATCGTGCGCGAAGCAGACGGATTGGCGATGAGCAGTCGAAATCAGCGTTTAACGCCCTCGTCTCGTAGCGCGGCACGCGCCCTGTCTCAAGGCCTCTTTGCGGCCCGGTCGCTCTGGTTTGATGGAGAGCGCAGAGCCACGGATTTATCGCAGGTTGTCTTGGCGCATTTGACTCGGGCAGGGGGCGTGCAGGTGGATTATGTGGCGGTTTTAGATCCAGATTTGTTAACGCCATTGGATGGTCTGATCCACCAAGATTGTTTGGTGGCCGTTGCAGCTCAGCTGGGTGACGTGCGCCTCATCGACAACATCGTACTCCGCGCCTGAACAGCGCTTTGGTCATCCTCTAGAGAATGGCATTCATCGCGCCGCCGGTCGCTGTCAATGTGAGCGCCAAGGTGGCCAATGCTGAGAGCCCGTCCACCTCGATACTCTCATCCGTTGCAGCGATGGCCAGCCGCAACAGGATCATGTTGACCGCCACAGGGATTAAGAACCAAACGAGGCCGAAGGTAAAAAGATTGGGTAGGGCCAGAAAGACCTTTGCGATGAACGTGAGCAGCCAGCCCAGGGCGACATTGGCGATACCGAATGCAGCAACCCCGCCGAAAGCCGCAGCCCACGAGCGAATTCGAACAGTGGGCATCAGCGAAGCCGCAGCCATCAGCACCGCGGAGAAGCAAATCCATTTTATGGCGATGTCTATCATGTCGACCTCCTTCCGGAAAATGAGTGGCAGTGCACCTTGAGGCCCTGACATTCTCCTCCGGCTGTAGCGACTACGCGCGCAAATTTGCCCCGGTCGTCTTCCAGGAAGCTCAGCTCGGCGATGGTGAGTGCGGCTCGATCCATCGCCAAGATGAGGTTTTGAACCCGACTCGCATCAAACACCATAATCACCTGACCTTTTGGGGCAAGTGCATCCTTTGCAGCGAGCGCAAATTCATTGACCCCGCCGTGAAAGGCGTGGGTGGCCTCAGCAACCCGTTGTCGCGCAGACACCCGTCCCCATCCAGGTGGATAAAATGGTGGGTTGCACACGACCAGGTCAAAATGGGGCCCAAGGACATGGCTGCGAACATCGGCCCGTACAACACTCAAATGCTTATGGCCCGACAGCTGTATGTTTCGCCGTGCTTGGTCAAGTGCGCGGGCTTGCCTCTCAATCCCAATACCGAATTCGAGTGTCCCATGAATGTCAGCCATCGCCAAAAGCAGCGAGCCCACCCCGCAGCCCAGGTCGAGTAGCCGCGTGCGGGACTTCAGACGTATACGCTCCGCGATTTCAAAAGCCCACGGGCACGGCACAAAGCCCCCATCGTCGCAAATGAGCCACGATGTGCCGAAGGGTCGGATGCGTTCACCGGGTTTGAGGGAAATGCCGGATTTTTTCACAAAGGCTCTGCCATGCAATTCGAGCGCTCGTCGGGATAGTGGGCGCTCATGGGACATACTGCGCCTCGATTACTCGGTCTCGACCTCCATAGTCTTGGTGGATTCGAATGCTCTGAAAAACGCCCTGACGGCTCAAGATATCTCGAACGGCTTCTCCCTGATCATGGCCCATCTCCAGCAGAATGAGACCCTGTGGCTTGAGGGCACTGCTGGCTTGTTCCACCAGACGCTGCACGATTTCGAGGCCTCGTGGTCCACCGTCAAGGGCTTCCCGAGGCTCGAATTGAGACACCTCCGGCATCAATCCACCGATGTGATCACTGGGTATGTAGGGAGGGTTACTCACAATGAGCTCCACGGGTTTCCTGATGGGTCCTAGGAGATCGCCCTGAAGCCACTGGACTTGACCTGGTGCAAGTCGGGCACCATTCTCCTGAGCCACCGCCAAAGCAGCAATGCTGCGCTCGATGGCAAGCACTTCGCATTGAGGTAAGTCGAGTGCCAGCGAGATCGCGACGCAGCCGCTCCCGGTGCCCACATCGACAATTTGCCCGTGGGGTTTATCCCTCATGATTTCAATGGCTCTTTCAATGAGGCGTTCGGTATCCGGCCTGGGAGTTAAAACGTCCCTGGTGACCTTAAACTCGGACTTCCAAAACCCTCGGCGTCCGATGATCTGAGATACAGGTTCTCTGCATGCCCGGCGTTTGACCAACTCTCGGATGCGCGCTCTTTCCGCCTCCTGGAGGGGTTTGTTTAATTCGATATAAAGTCGAGTTCGGTCGAAGTGGAGGGCATGAGCTAAAAGTAATTCTGCATCTAGCCTAGGAGAGTCTAACCCCTTTTCTTCGAAATACTGGCTTGTCCAAGTGAGAATCTTCTGAATCGTCCAAAGTGTGTCAGCCGGGGTCGACATTGTGTTGAGCTTGCCTTTTTAGCTTAGGTTTGGATGGCCAGGGCGAATCATGCCCCTCGTCGTCAAATTCTTATGCGCGTTCTCGTTTGGGCTCTCGGCCCATCAGTTCGGCCACGGCGATTGCGCCAGGTTTATTTTCATACAGGATTCGATAAACCTCAGTGGTGATGGGCATATCAACCTCTTCTCGAAGAGCCAATTGATAGGCGCTTTGGGTGGTGCGAACACCTTCGGCGACCTGGTCCATGTCTCTCAGGATATCGGCGAGCCTCTCGCCCCGGCCGATGCGCATGCCCACCGACCGGTTTCGGGACAGCTCACCGGTGCAGGTGAGTACAAGGTCGCCCATCCCTGCCAAGCCCGAGAGGGTCAGCGGATTTGCACCACGGTGGACGGCAAGCCGACTAATCTCTGCCAGACCACGGGTGAGCAGGGCGGCGCGGGTATTGTGGCCAAGCCCTAATCCGTGCGCCACGCCAGAGGCGATGGCCACGACATTTTTAAGTGCACCTCCCAATTCAACGCCCGTCACATCTTCCGTGGTATAGACTCGAAAATAAGGCGCTGTGAATGCATTTTGGGCACGACGTCCAATGTCTGGAAAACGAGCTGCAATGGTGACAGCGGTTGCCATCTTTAAAAGAGTTTCTCGGGCAAAACTGGGACCAGAAAGAAAGGCGAGCTCACCTCTGACCTCTCTGGGCAGCACCTCGGTCAAGACCTCTTCCATGGTCATCAGGGTTTGGTTTTCGATGCCTTTCGCCGCGCAAATAATAGGTATGCCGGCGGAAAGGTGAGGCGCCGCTGCTGTCATGACACTCCGCATTGCGTGACTGGGGACCACCGTACAGACCAGGTCCGCCCCTGATAACGCTTCCTCTAAACGGGGCGTGGCCCTGATCTTTTCACTGAGCTTAACGTCAGTCTGGTACCTCGGGTTGGCGTGATTGGCATTAAAGGGCTCAACCATCTTTGGATCTCGGCACCAGAGCCGCACCGGCCCTTTGGTTGCAAGGACCGAGGCGAGCGCTGTCCCCCAACTGCCTGCTCCGATGACTGCTGAGATCATACGCCGTTCCCAAGTTAATGGCTTGACCTTGCTATCATAGCCTTAATTTAAAAGATTGAACGCCTTTTTTGGTTCCCATCGAAGGCCGGTGAACTCCTGAACTTGACGCGCCGTGAGTCTTAGCGGTGAGGGGCCACCATCATGGCCAGACGGAGTGGCAGGCTCCGCGTGGGCGAGTGAGGTTCATATATGATCTGCTCTCGAGTATTGCTCAGCAGGTGGTCTCTCGCACACCCGCATACCCATACTCGACCGAGACGTCGCTGGCCGTCCGGCAGGTGGTAGCTGTACTTAAGGACGAATGTTCGCTCTCGCTCCTGTCGAAACATCTCATGCAGTAGTGGCACCCGAGTGGTGCCCTGGAGAACCCCATCAGTGACGTGACCGTCCCTCACTAAGTAGGTGCGCCGCAGGTTTGTGATCACTGAAGAAAAGAGGGCAGCCAGCCCGCCCAATATGAGCAGCCCCCAGCCGGCGAAAACCATGTTTGGGAGTGTATTCGCGACCCCAAGACCGGCAAAAACAAGACCAAAAAAAAACAGTTCGCGACCGAATACTACGCCGGGTGAGCGCCACACCCGTCTGTTATAGGCATCTTTGATTCCGTATGGTCGAGGGGGGTGGACAGGCAGTGAGCGCACCGGTTCGTTCATGGTTTTTTGGGCGGCTGCTTCACCGCATCTGGGAAACCATCAGGGTAGTTGAGCTCAGCGTCGGAGGGTCGAACATAGACGGGCTCTAAGGTGGTCAAATCTGCGGCGCTCTGACCGATGCAGCAGGCTGGGATGAGTGCGGCTTTTGGATAATGCAATTCCTCGTCTGCTGGCAGATGTAGAAGAGGTGTTAAGCCTCGGAATATGTCACCATAGCGACGAGCGCCGTCCCCCAACAAGCACGTTGGCTTTCGAAGTTGAATATGGCCTATGACGTCTTCAGGCCGACAACAAATAGGACGTTCAAGGCCCGCACCCTCAATGTAGACTTGACCACGGCGTGCATCTAATACCGCCAATGCCGGTTCCCGATAAGCACCGAGTAGCAGTCGAGTCGTACGTACCCCGAAAATTGGGCGGTTTAGCGCGAGAGCAAGGCCCTTTGCAGTGGCAAGGCCCACTCGAAGGCCGGTGAAACTGCCCGGTCCGAGACCGATTCCGACCGCATCAAGGTCGGCCAGGCCCCATCCGACGGAGACAAGAAGGTTATGGATATCGTCCAAGATATCGCCACCATGCCCCTTCGGACGCTCGGCGCTGGTCGTGGCGATCACGCTCTGACCGTCCACGAGGGCGACCGACTCCATTTGGGTGGCGGTGTCGATGCAAAGAAACTTCATCTGAGTCATCCGTTTGTGAGTCGCCAAGTGCGGACCGCGTCGTTGCTCAAAGCGAGAATGATCAGGCTTAAGACCAGCACCAAGCCCACCGTTTGAAGGGCCATTTGCACCTTCTCCGGTAATGGTCTGCGAGTGATCCACTCCAGGCTGGCCACCATGATGTGGCCGCCATCAAACAGTGGGATGGGCAAGAGATTGAGTACACCGATGAAAACACTGACCAAAACCATAAATTGGATAAATGGCCCCAATCCTGCCTCCGCTTGAGAGCTGGCGAGATACATGATGGTCACCGGTCCGCCGAGCTGGCTTGTGCTTACTTTTCCTGTGAATAGGCCACCGAGTGTACGTAGGCTCGTCTCCACTTCACGGCTCACTTGGACCACTGATTCGTTCCAGCCATGGGTCCAGCGGTCCTGATTGGTCACATGCTCCAAAGGCACCATGGTTTGCCTGGGTAGCGCAAAACCGAGCAGCCAAATATCCATGTCGCCGGCGAGAGGGTCCGTGATTGTTTTGAACCGCTGACGGAGTTCGCCCTCCATTTTTAGGCCGTCGCGAATCCAAGTAATCGATTTCGCTTCTGATCTGCGATCAAGCAATCGGCTCACCAGAAAGCCTCCCAATGATTGATTGACACCGTCCACCCCAGTTAAACAATCACCAGGTCTGAGTAGGTCACTTGCTGGGCCATCGGGGGTGACCGAGACGACGCACGTCCCCGCATGTGCGATGCCGAGCTCATCGATATTGGCCGAGCCTTCAACTCTTAACTCGAACCGGTTTTTTCTTACAATCGATGGATAGCCAGCGTCCACAGGTTGTTCGAGCCGTTCAATCACCAATTGGTGGGGCCCCGTTCTTTTGAGTCGTTGTATGATGTCGATGTAGCGTGGCGTTTCTCGGCCATCGATGGATATCACGCGGTCGAATGTTTTCACGCCCGCCCGACCAAGGTTGCCACCGGGGTTTAGAATGGCAACTTCCGCACTGAGGAAAGCGGGTTGGTAGCCCACGAGGTACCGGGTGTCGGTGTACCCAAGAATGGGATGGGTCCTTTGGACCGACTTAGGGGTCACGTCAAACTGATGCATTGACTGCTCGAGGCCGCGACTCACCTCGATGGATAGGGGCCCATCATCGGGATGATATGCACTGACCTTATCCTTAATCTGCCAAAACGAATTGACGGTCTCACCGTTGATTTTATGAATGGTATCGCCCTCTCTCATGCCGGAGAGATAGGCCGGCATATTTTGGTCCACGGCGCCAACAGCGTTACCAGGCACCTGTGCAAAGTCATCTGAGAGCGCCACGTAGGGGGTGAGTAGGACAAAAGGCAAGAGCAGATTCATCGCGGGGCCAGCCACGTAGATGAGGATTCGAATCCATGGCGCTTTATCTGGCAGACTTCGGCCCACGTCAGCTGGCTCGATGTGTTCTCCGCCGGGTTCTTGGCCCAGGAGCTTGACGTAGCCTCCGAAGGGAATCCATGCCAATCGGTATTCGGTTTCACCCCATCGGAATTGGGCCAAGGATGACCCAAACCCGATGGAGAAGATT
>MDTG01430377.1_pt1 | contig 10677 bp, 6 predicted proteins | sample 811421 | NCBI WGS metagenome assembly MDTG01 (sample SAMN05326645, study PRJNA326480) | marine metagenome | isolation source: seawater | place: Pacific Ocean: South East | collected 2011
GATAATAAGCCGGATAACACAGAGGAGAATAAGCCGGATAACACAGAGGAGAATAAGCCAGATAACACAGAGGAGAATAGCACGGATAAAACAGAGGAGAATAAGCCGGATAAAACAGAGGAGAATAATACTGAGAACAAAGAGGAGGACAAGAAATAAGAACACTGCCGACCAATAAAACACCATTTGTTAAAGACAGATTATGAAAGACTTGATTGCAAATACAGGAATTCAATATCTCACAAGCCATGTAAACATGGACGATTTGACTTCGTTGTCTACCATGTTTTATTCTGAAAAGCTGATATTGGATGATGCTGGTTTGCCCAAGGAACAGGAATATGTCCATGTCTATGCCTACCGAGGAGAAGATGATGAAGTATTTATCGATAAAAGCAGCATCAATGCGGAAGCTCTCGATAATGATCAACATATAAATGATAGCCTAATCAATCTTGAAGCCGTTTCGAGGATTCCAGAAGATGAGCTCTATGCTGCGAGGATTGATAAAGCCTTGAAGGCCTATCAAGATATTTGGATTCCCATCCCATACTATGCCGCCCACAGCCATGGAAACAGCTTTAGAGGAGGGCCTACGGATTGGGCGAGAATGTTTATTCACGAGATTTCCGAAACAGACGAGGTGTCAGAGGATATCAAAAACAACTACACCCATACCGTAGTGATTGCTTTTGATACCAAAACCAAAGAAAACCAAGAAAAATACAGATCACCACAGACCGATGATGCCACCTCTGTAGGAAATAGCCGCTTTAGGGTAGTCGATGATGCTTCTCAATATGTAGGTCTCTACAAAGAGGATTGGTTTGTTGCACACCTATTAAAGCCTTTCAAGCAGGTATCTCAAGGTTTTGAGGGATCTAAGTTTGCGTACTTGGGACATTACATTCTTCTCTTAAATGCCTTAAGTAAGGGGCAATGTTTCCCTGAAATTGCCTTGCTATCGGCAGAAAAGGAAATCAATACCACCTTGGTCTTGGATATTGGAAACTCACGTACTTGCGGTCTTTTGGTACAAACCAGTTCTCCTGATCAATCAGAGCTCGATATGACCAAGGTTGCTTGCTTGCAAATTCGAGATATGACTAGGCCTTATAAAGTGTATGAGAAGGCTTTTCCTATGGAGGTTGTCTTTGCTGAGGAGAATTTTGGGGAAAGTGGACCCATTCTTCTTCAAGAGGATTATATCTATGAGAATACCAAGCCAATCTTTAAATGGCCAAGTTTAGTACGTGTCGGGGAAGAAGCCAAATATTTATCGTCTATGTTTGAGCGCCAAAATGCTGTGGCCTCCATGTCTAGTCCGAAACGTTTTCTTTGGGATAAAGATGAATCGCGTCAGCCATGGATAAAGGTCAATAAAAGTGGTGATAATACCCACAGACCAGCACTCTACGGAATATCTAGATATCTGAAAAACAACGGCACTTACGATAGGGATTATCCATTAGGCGCGACGGATAGCAAGTTCTCCAGAAACTCCATTATGTGTTTCACCTTATATGAAATCATAATGCAAGCACTTTCTCAAATCAACCAATTTGATTTTCGATTAAATCAAGGGAATTCTCATTATAAAAGGGTGCTTAAAGATCTTGTCTTAACGTGTCCGACCGCCATGACAGATCAGGAAAAGACCTTGCTAAAAAAAGCGGCTAAAGATGCCATAGAGCTCATTCGCCGTGATTTCGAGAATATCGGATTGTCGGATTCCTTGGAAATACATCCTCCTGCACCTAGAAGATGGGAAGCCATGGAGGAGGCACAGAATCCTATTTGGCAGTTTGATGAAGCCACATGTACCCAGCTTGTTTTCCTCTATGGCGAGTTGGCGGATAAGTTCAAAGGGCAACACAAGCTGTTTTTTAAGTATAAAGGAAAGCGGAGAAGTGGTCTTACCTATGGAGATGAGGCTAGTGTGAATATTGCAAGCGTCGATATCGGAGGAGGTACCACAGATTTAATGATCTGTAATTATCAGCCTGATCCTAAAGTCAACATTCCAAGTTTGACGCCCACGCCATTATTCTGGGAAGGTTTCAATATTGCAGGGGATGATATTGTAAAGCGTCTTATAGAATTTATCTTAATTCCTCAGATTGCGGATGCGCTCAGAAACCAAGGAGGTAAAAATATCGAGGGTACTATGGCCTACATGTTTGGTCCTGACTTAGGTGCCCAATCGGCCACACATCGTATAAAGCGTCGTCAATTTGTTAACCAGATCGGGAATGCCTTTGCGCATTTTGTCCTGGCGTTAGCTCATAGTGATGACTTCGAAGCACAGCATGTTAAACTAGGGGATGTTTTTGATCAGGAGGCCAAGCCTGAAAATGACTTGATACCCTATTTGAACAAAGAGATTGAAAGGCAGGCTGGCATGCCAAATGATTCCTTTGATTTATTGGATATTGACTTACATCTTGTGCCGTATAAAATTGAGCACAGTATTCGTGATATCATGGATCCTGTGGTCGATCGCTTGTCCAAGTTAATCGCTCAATTTGATTGCGATTTACTGCTCCTATGTGGTCGTCCCTCTAGATTGAGCGTAATCCAAAAAATGTTTGTGGAGGCCATGGCGGTAAGCCCCAATCAGATTGTAAATCTTGGCGGTTATCGCATTGGTACATGGTATCCTTTTGCGACAAATACAGGAGTGATTAAGGATCCTAAGACTACGGTTTGTGTGGGTGCTTTGGTCGGTCATTTAAGCAAGGTGAATAAGTTGCCTTTGATAAAGTTCGACTTAGCTAAGTTTGATGTCGTTCGCTCGACCGCAAAATATTTAGGGGTGATAAAGGATGAATCTAATCCTAGAATTACCGATGGTGATATGATTTTTGATCATGAATTGCAAGAGGGGAGCTTCCAGTTTCATAATGAGCCAGTTTCTATTGGAATGAAACAGATTATCCGTGAAGATTGGATTGCCACTCAGATCTATGTTTTTGACTATAAAAACGATGAGATACGTCAATCGACCACTAATCCGTTGCCATTTACGGTGGAGGTGTTCAGGGATGCCAGTCGAAGTGACGTCATTGATTCAAGAAATATTCGTGTCAAGGATGCCAATGGTGAAGAGGTCGGTAATGGCATGTCATTTAAATTGAAATTCCAGACAATTTCTCGCAAGGGGCATTGGCGTGAAACCGGCAATCTTCTTGTGGATACGGTCGGTGAACATTCAGTGGTTTAAGCAAGGGCACTAAAAATTATATTCAGTCAAATTATATGGTAAGATTAGAAGACATTCGGAAAAATGCTGAGAAGCTCAATAAGGATTTTGCTTCGAGTTTTAAGTGGGGAAAGGATCATCTCGAAACGGATGCACAACGCAGTGCATTTAAGAGCAGATTAGAACCTGCTTCGCGCGAAGTGCGTCGGGTTATTCGCGCCAGTAAAAAGCGGCCATCAATCGCCATTTTTGGGCAAAGCCAAGTGGGGAAGTCTTATTTAGTCCAAAACCTAGTAAAAAGTGGAGATTCTTCCTGTCTTGAAATCATTCATCCAGGAGCAGATCAGAAAATTGATTTTATCAGTGATTTAAACCCAGACGGTGGCCGAGAGTCCACAGGAATTGTAACACGTTTCTCTACGGAGACTACTGACTCTGAGAAACCTACTGAATTCCCTTACAAGGTTGAACTCTTGGGAATTCTTGATATTGCGGCCATACTTTGCAATAGCTACATAAAGAATTTCCGTACCCATGAGCTTGAGCTTGGTGCGGAGCGCATAAATACCTTGATTAAGGAAGCCGAAGAGGCCTCTTCGGAAGCCGTGCTCAATACAAAGTTTGATGAGGATGATGTTTTTCATTTTTGGCGATTCTTTAAGCGGCAATTCCGCAACCAAATCATTTTTGATCGTATCAATAACAAAATTGATATTACGACGATTTTAAGCCATTGTTTGCCCAGACTACACCCAGAGCAACAGGCTAAACTCCTATCGATGTTTTGGGGCGAAAACAAATTCTTTACCGATCTATGCATCACCTTGTTGGAAACTTCATCCAAAGTGGACTACGAGCGAGAAGTTTATGTCGGACTGGATGCGCTTATGCCTAAAGAGGATTCCATTTTAGATGTGCGAACAAAGCGAAGGATTTATGAGAATGAAAACAACACTTCACTAAAGGTCTACATTCCAGGTAAGGAGGTTAAGCAAATTTCTCGTGGTCAATTTGCTGCCTTGGTTAAGGAGATTACCTTAAGCATTCCTGAAATCAGTGCACAAAATCAAGCACAGTCTTTTTTGCGTCACACCGATGTTCTGGATTTCCCAGGTTGGAAGACATCGCTTCAGATTACCGATGATGTTTTCGAGGAGAAAACAGACTATGATAAGCTTGAATTGTATATCCGCGGTAAGGTAGATTATCTGTTTGACCACTTTAATGAAAACTTTGGCATCTCTACTTTGATTGTATGCATGGATAATCATCCTCCGGAGGTCCAAGATCTTCCTGCAGAAATCAAGCGCTGGATTGATATGTCGATGGGAGAGGGGCGTGAAAAACGTGAAACATTGAGCAAGGATATGTTGCGGGATCTTCAAAACTCTGATTACAACGATATACCTGATGCTGTTTCTCCTCTGCTTTTTGCCATGACTAAATTCAATGTAGAGTTAGCAGGTAAGGCTACGGATGTTCCTGGAAATCCCTCAAGCCACGATGGGAAATGGGATGCAAGATTTAAAACGAACTTCTCGGACTTTTATACCGGTGCGACGAATGATAAATGGACGGATCACTGGGATGGTCAGGGCAGCTCTTTTAAGTTCTTATTTCCTCTTCGTGATCCAGAATATTCCGGTTCAACTTTCGAAAGTGTAGATGAAAAATTTGGGAATCGCACTTGGAGAAACGAAACAGGAATTCGACCTACAGAGCTAGGTCGCCTAGAAGATATGGGCCATTCGTTCTGTGACTCCGATGTAGTACGGCGTTTTATTCAAGAACCTGAAGTATTATGGGAAGAGCTTAAAAGTCCCAATGGCACGGGGATTAGTTATTTATGCCGCTACCTAGGGCCTGCATCGCATCCTTTAGTGCGCAACAATATTTTAAAAAACACCTTAGCCAAGCAAAGGAAATCACTTGAAGAAGAGCTTGCTAAACATCTGGTTACGGGAGATTTCGATACGGATCTGAAAAAGGCCCAGCAGCAAGGTAATATTGCCTCGGCAGCAATCCACCGGATCTCCAAGCAACATGACATGCTTAGTCATCTGCTCAATGAGTTGGTATGGAAGGATGAAGTGGTCTATCAATTTCTATATAAATGGAGGGTATTATCGCTTGCAGACAATCGACATCAAGCCGGCCAAACGATAGAAAAGGATGATCGTAACCTAGTCAAGGAGTTCTTGGGCTATTACAAGGATGTCATCAGTGCTGATCTACCTCAAAGTCATTCGGAATTAGAATCTACGTTAGAGGACTTCTATAATTGCTCAGGAGAGGCATTGAATGATATTTTAAAGCAATCTTTTGGGATTGAAATGTCTCAGGTCTTAGCTACTTCAGATACTGAAGAAGACCCCTCTGATTTAGACAAGTTCTTGGCGCATGTCCTGCAGCATTGGTCCAATAGCTTGATTGAGGTATCAAATGGTTTTTTAAAGCATCATGAAAAGAAGATTGATGAAACCACCGTGCGTGCCATTCAAGGTCTTATCTCGGAATTGGTACTAAGCCGTGATCGATGTGAGTTGCAGAAGGAGATGCACGAGGCTATAGCTGATGTATATGCTGAGCAGATTACCAAAGATTCCGTCCATTTTGTTTCGAGCATTTTGGCAGGTATGCTCAATAGGTATGTATTTACCCTTGGGTACGGTTATGTTCAAGAGGAAGATCTACCCGTACTTCGCGGCGAAAAGATTTATAGCAGCTTCAACAGCATTAGGGAGATACCCGAAGAGGAAGTCGGAATGTTGGAGAATCCAGGGAGCCTTAATATTGCCCAGTTAGCCATGGCAGCTAATCATATCTATATGGCGAATGTGCGCTTTAAGTATAATCGAGAGGATGATCATGATATGCAAGCCAATAGCAAGTTAACGGCGATCATGGAATCCTTAAATAGTGCTGAATTGGTAGCATGAAAAAGGAAGCACTCATATTAAAAAATCAGCGCAATCCTAGATGGCGTTATATTTTTTGGGGAGGGCTATTGTTTTTTATTCTTTTATTGATTTTCTCGATCATTTTGCGAAGTTGCGAGAAGGATAATAAAGCCTGTATTGATAATTCAGAAACTACATCACCTCGCACTGATACGGTTTTTAATGATGGGGATGATGATAATGATAAGGATACTACATACTTTTCAGATAGAGGACGTGAATCTTGGCGCATAGATACTGTCGCCTTTGATGAGTGGGAAAATGATGATAAATGGAATAGACGAGGGCGTTATCGAGGCCGATATCCAGTTTCTCCACCAGATATAGGTCCCGGAGTACCCATTGATACTTCAGATATAATTATCAAACCCTATCCTGGGCTGCCCATTACACGTCCTATTGTTTCAAATCGCTTAATTCTTTATTGTCAGGATAAAATTGACCTTCTAGATTTTTCTGATAAGTTGCTCTTGACCTATGAAGATATAGAGATCATTGATTGGCGTAATCGATACAAAAAAATTCAGTTAAAGGTCCCTCCGAATAAACTATTTTCCTATAAGGCAGACCTTCGTGCGCGATTTGATGATGAGTTAAAGTATGTCATGGAGGAGGTAATCATTGAACATCCCTTTTCCTCTTCTTTAGGTAAAAAGGATAATGGGTGTGGAGCGGCAGAATGCGAGGATAAGAAGTTCTGGCATAAAGATTTTCTGAAGTATGAAGACGTTGCGTCAAAATATCCTGCGGATTCTACGGTAACCATTGCGGTTATTGACGAAAGCTTTCAGCCGAATCATCCTGCCATCGAGGGTTCAATTATTGATCCTTGGAATATTCCGCAGTATAGTGATAGTGTAGATTTTGAGGCGAGTCAGTGTCATGGGACCCACGTGGCAGGCCTAGCTGGAGGGGCAGATTGCTTTTCTTATGGCGTTAAATTGATGCCGCTTCAAATAGTGGATAGTGACGGTTTAATGGCGAGGTCTTATATCATAGATGCTATCTTTTATTCCATTACTGAAAAAGCAGAAGTCATCAATATTTCATTGGGTACAATGAATGTTCCCGGTGGATCCCTTTCAGATACCTCTTATTTTGAAGAGGAGATGGCGATGTGGGATGATATTTTTGGTATTGCAAGGGATAGTGGATGTATAGTTGTTCAGGCCGCGGGCAATTCTTCGACATTTGCATCTCTTGATCCTATTAAGCGCAGAAAGAACTCTATTATCGTGGGTTCTCATGATAGCGATGGCTATCCTTCAGACTTTACAAATTTTGGACCTTCCGTTGAGATTTATGCTCCGGGTTCATGTATATACAGTAGTGTCCCTATTGATGATTATGTGGTCTATGATGGAACCTCGATGGCCTCGCCAATTGTTGCTGCAGCCGTAGCTATCAAATGCCTTCATAATCCTGGAATAACCTTTGAAGAAGTTCGAGAGGCGCTTATCTTCTCCAGTAAATCAGTGGGAAGTATTCAGCAGTTAGATCTTCTTGAATTTTTATCCTTTACCCCTTCAACATCATAAATTATTGTTATGAATGAAATTCATAATTCAAAGCTCAATGAGATAAAAAGTGTTTTCGATGATTTAGATCAAAACAGGAATGCACACGACGTTATCACCCGCTTGCAATCAGGGACTCATTCGCAGTTAGAGTTTACTCGGCCAGTAATACAAAAGGACACAGTAGCTTGGATTTCAAGAGAAGATCTTGCCCTTAAAAATTATGAAAACTTAGAAGCTTCTCAGCAGTTAGAGGTGCTTGCTATTCTTCAAAAGGAAATGGAGGTATTTCGACAAAAGTTTAAAGCTTCGGCAGGATCTGACGCTACGAACTGGTGTGATAAGGTTCTTGAGATTCCTCATAAAAAATCTATTTATGTGGGATTGCAAGGGCATGAGATGCGGGTTGTCCTCACAGAGTGGGGCTTCCATGAAAATGTATTTCAGCCCGATAAAGGTGTGATCAAAAAGCTTATTGAAAAAAGCGATGTTTCTTTAGTAATTAAGGTCGTCTCTGAAGCTGGCAAGCCCCAGGAAAACCACCAAGTAATGATTTCGGGTCCTGAAGGGGATCAGGAGCATTCCACAAATTGCGAGGGTATAGTCGGGCTGCCATCCATTCCTAGTGGAGAGCGACTCAATATTGCTTCTGGCCAGCATCCTCAGGTTTCTGAGGTGTATGAATCAAAGCCCTTTGGATTGGTCACCTTAGTTGTGCCTGAAGAGGAGGAGGTTCCGCCAATAGAGGTTCCGCCAATAGACAAACCGCCAATAGAGGAGCCGCCAATAGACGACCCGGGAATAGAGGAGCGAATAGACGAGCCGGAGGTAAAAGAGGGGATTTCGCTGTTGAACAATAATAATAAGCCCATTAAAAATCATAAGATTTTTATTTCAGAAGTAGACGACGGGAAAGAAAGCTCTAAACCGTATGTTTCTGACAAAGCGGGTCTGCTTAAGGATTTTAAAATGGACCCCAACAAGTCTTATAAAGTCAAGACGCGCTATCGGCTCTCAAAATGGGAAGGGACAATTGATCATGGATCTTTGAGCAATTTCTCGGCGATAAAGGTCCCTTTTGTCTTTCCATGGTTGTGGACCTTACTTGGAATTTTCCTTATCGTCATATGGTTTATACCCCTCGTTCCTGTAGGTCATAAATATGTCGTCATGGATGCCAATGGTGATAGGGTAGAGGATGTAAAAGTAGAATCTTATCTCACAGGTCGAGATACAAAATTGATGCATGAAAATGAGACAGATTCAGAAGGTGAAGCCAGTTTTAACTTGGGCAGAGTAAGTCTTTTTAGATATATCATCTGGCCAAAAGATGTTATCGGTAAGGCAGATAGTGCCACGGTGAAATCCACCAAAGCACCTTTTGTTAGTCCTGTCGACACGATTTGTGTGGGTAATAGGTAGTGATAATATAATGATAACCTGCCCTCTGTTATGAAGCATTTTATTCTTCGTCAATTGAACCCCAAATACTGGTTTTGGGCGCTTCTTCCCTTTTTTGTCGTTCTAGCCATAGGGCTTTCCCTTGTCTTATTTCGAGGATGCTACGATAAAGAGGTATTACAAATAAGTTGTGTCGACGAGGACTATAGTATCGATAGTATTGCTAATGATTCGAATGTCGTGGTTATTGATGATAATGCAAATTGCAGTAAGGGCATTGATATGGTTTTCATTTTGGATAGAACGTCTAGCATGGGGAATGGGATCAATAATCTTAGAGGGTCGATTGAATATTACGCGAATAAGGTGAAAGAGGTGTCAAATGGTAAATATCGTTTTGGTTTGATTTCTGTGCACGGTGATAGTGATGTGCCACAATATACTTTGCGCTTGGCATTAGCTCCTTCCAATGAAAATGACCTAAGCGATGCCTTGTTAACTTTTGGTCCATCAGGTGGAGGTGGATCACCTGAGCCAACTGATAATGCCTTAGAAGCCATATTGGAAAATACCATTGCTTATGGACCCTTCCTGGATAGTCGAAATAAGATTATTGTGGTAATCACAGATGCAACACCTTCTGGGGGTGATGACGCCTACGTTCCAGGTATCGATGATGTTCGGGCGGATGCCTTGGCGAAAAAGGCACGTAGCCAAAATATCAGGATTTTTGCCTTAAACACAGGTGAGGGTGTAGTTAATGAGTCGGTTGTCTCGATAATGAAAAACTATGCCTTCACCACTTATGGTCAGTATGCTGAAAGTTGGAGCGGGGAAGTGGCAAGTGAGATTATTCGAGCATTGGATGAACTTTGTGTAAGAGATTAAAAGAATTTTCTTCTTGCTTTTGATTACGATTTGTGTGGGTAAAAGGGATTGATAACATAATGATAATTGAACCTCTGTTATGAAGCATTTATTCCTTCGTCAATTGAATCCCAAATATTGGCTTTGGGCGCTTTTACCCTTTTTTGTCATCACAGCTATAGGGCTTTCCCTTGTCTTATTTCGAGGATGCAACGATATAGAGGTATCACAAATAAGTTGTGGTGACGCGGAAATGACACCAGTTAAGGATACAGCTATTGCTAAGGATACAGGTACTTATGTCCCTTGTAATGCGCAACAAGAATCTGGGGGGCAGGGGTATCAGAAATTCAAGGTTGATTTAGGTTCAGAGCCAGGAATGGTATATGTTCAGTATGATATGAAAATTAAAAAAGATGATATCACCATAATTTATGATGGTAGAGTATTGTATGATTCAGGTTTGATAAGCGGAATCCATGAAGCATCTTTTTATTTTCGGGGATCAATAAATGGGCCTTCCTTTTGTGAGATAATTATGCAAGCACCAGAAGAAGGTACTAGATGGGATTTCATTGTATTTTGCCCGAGTTAGGTGTATGCCATAAGCACTGGTAGAACGTTTAAGTACTGGAATAAAACAATAAATGATATGAACACTTTTTACACGATAGGTCTCTTTATAAGCGTCATGTCCTTAACAATATCATGCTCATGTGATTGTGAAGAA
>MDTG01060556.1_pt1 | contig 10676 bp, 11 predicted proteins | sample 811421 | NCBI WGS metagenome assembly MDTG01 (sample SAMN05326645, study PRJNA326480) | marine metagenome | isolation source: seawater | place: Pacific Ocean: South East | collected 2011
AAAAGCAATAGCTCCTGTAACAGAAAAATACGGTGTTCCAATGGTTGAAGCAAATGGTGCATCTAGATCTTTGTTTACAAAGGGTTATAAATATTTATTTGCTGTGCTTGCGCCTGCAAACTTATATTTAGACGTTGCAATTGAAACTGCTGTAGAATTAAATGGTGGTAAAGGTGTAAGAATTGCTCAAGCATTTGAGCAAGACGCATTTTCTCAAGATGTAAGATTAGGAATTTTAGACGCTGCTGAAAGAACAGGATCTAAAATTATAATTGACGATAAATTGCCAAAAGAGTTAAACGATATGGCAGCAACATTAGCAAAAGTAAAAGCTGTTAAGCCAGATGTTTTAGTTGTATCTGGTCATACAAAAGGTGCTTTAACTGCAATAAGACAAATTGCTGAAATGAAAGTTGATGTTCCAATGTTAGCAATGACCCACTGTGATGCTGCTAAGCTTTCTAAACAACATGGAAAAAACTCTCAATACGCATTATGTGCATCTCAATGGCATAAAACTTTAACTTATAAAGATGATTTCTTTAAAGATGGCATGACTTACGCGGCAGACTTTGAAAAAGAATTTGGTTATGACCCACCTTATCAATCAGCAGAATCTTCTGCTGCTTTATTAGTATTTAAGGATGCTTTTGAAAGAGCAGGTTCTTTTGATCAGAAAAAAGTAAGAGATGCTCTTGCAGCTACTAATATGCAAACTTTTTATGGAAACATAAAATTTGCAGAAGGTGGGCAGAACGTAGATAAACCTATGGTATTATTCCAGGTTATTTGCGATGACGCAGGAAATTGTGAAAATAAAGTTGTTGCTCCTTTAAAATGGGCATCAGCTGAATTAGTTCACCCAATACCTAAGTGGTCTGAAAGATAAAATAAAATAACTAAGCCCCCTAGCAATAGGGGGCTTTTTTTTATACAAAAAATAACCTTATGGATTTCTTAGTTTTCCAAGTACCAATGTTAACTTTGCAAGCACTGCTTGATGGTGTGCTTCTAGGTATTTTATTTGCACTGATAGCATATGGAATGGCACTTCAATGGGGTGTAATGAATATTATTAATATAGCCCAAGGAGATCTAGTTATATTGGGTGGATATATAGCATACTTTATGTACCTATATGGAATACACCCAGCATGGGGAGTTATTGTTTCCCCAATAATTATGTATTTTGTTGGAATAGGTATTTATAAACTTGTTATAAATAAAGTCGTCGACAGAGATCTTTTTATTTCTATTTTAGCAACTTTTGGAATTAGTATTTTGTTTATGCAGCTAATGAATTTTGCATTTGGTGCAGATGTTGTTCTTGCAAACTCAGGTTATGGGACAACTATGTTATTTGATAATTCTGTTACTTTGCCAAATTCTAAAATATTCTCAGCATTTATAAGCATAGTATTTGCAATTGGTTTAGTCATATATATGAAAAAATCTAAACTTGGACGAGCTATTAGAGCGACAGCCCAGAACGCCAGAGCTGCAAAAATTTTAGGAGTTGATACAGAAAAGGTTTATGCTGCTACTTTTGGCATAAATGCTGCACTTTGTGGCGTTGCAGGAGCTTTAATTTCAATCACATTTACGATTCATCCGTATATGGGATTACCATACACAATTAGATCATTTATGATTGTTATTGTTGCAGGTCTAGGAAATTTACCTGGAGTTGCAATGTCTGGAATGGGCTTAGGTATTTTTGAAGAGTTTGCTGATTATATATTAGGAACTGAATTTAGAATTGGATCGGTATTTTTGTTATTAGTTTTAATTTTAGTCTACCGTAGATTTAAATTGTCTAGAAAAAGAGAATACTTAAAATGAAAAATAACTTAATTTTATATTTAGCAATTTTAATATTTGGAATTATAGCCCCTTTTATATTTCCTGCCTTTAAAGTTCAATTATCAATTTTATGTATATTAATTGTGCTTGCTACCACATGGAATATTCAAGGTGGAGAGATGGGCTATAATACATTTGGAAATATTTTATTTTACGGTCTTGGTATGTACTTATGTGCTTCTGTTCAAGTAGGCATGTTTTTTCCATTAGCTGAATGGACTGAAAGTGGAGGTGAAAAAACATTTGTTCATACCCCAACACAGTTTTTTCAAGGAATGGCAGCAGGACTTGCTGTTGCAGCTATTGTACCAACAATAGTTGCTGGATTAATTGGTTATTCTATTTTAGGGTTGAGGGGTCATTATTTTGCGATATGCACTTTAGGTTTGGGAGTAGCTGCTGGAGAAATTTCAGGGGGTATAGAAATTATTGGAGCAGGCCAGGGTTTCACTACGCCCCCATTTCCTGATGTTGGAAGTTTAGAAGCTAGAGGTGAATTCTTCTATTTCTTAAGTTTTATAGTTCTTGTTTTAACTTTTATTACCGTAAGGTCTATTTATTCAACAAGATTCAAATTAATTTTAAATGCTATTAGAGACAATGAAGATAAAGCAGAGGCTATGGGCATCCAAACAATGAAATATAAAATTATAGGATGGATGATATCAGCTTTTTTCTGTGGTCTTGCAGGTGGAATTATGGGTGGACTAGTTGGATACATAGACTCAACAGATGTTGCATTTGACGGAAGAGAGATGGGTGTATTTATGGTCTTGATGGCAATTCTAGGTGGCAAAGGTACTTTGTGGGGACCAATTATTGGCGCGACTGTATTTCATATTTTTAAAGAAGGCTTTTGGACATTTTTCTTAGGATGGCAGTATGTTGCTTTGGGAGTTTTAATAGTAGTAATTGTTATTTATTTTCCAGAGGGAATAATGGGATGGCTACGGGAAAAATATCCAGAGAAATTTGGTGAAGTTGTAGATGAAGCGGATAGGAAAGCACAGGTAGAACTTAAATGATCATTTTAGAAGTTAGCAATGTAAGCAAATCATTTGGTGGTGTTAAAGCCAATGTTGATATTTCGATGTCAGTAGAAAAAGGAAAAATTGTTGGATTGATAGGTCCAAATGGATCGGGAAAAACAACTTTATTCAACTCAATTGTTGGTACTTATCCTATCGATAATGGGTCAATTAAGTTTAATGGAAAAGAGGTGTCAGAGTTACCCGTTCCTGTAATTGCTAAACTAGGCTTGCTTAGAACTTTTCAGCAAACTAGAATTTATGGAAAACTTAATTGTGTAGAGAATATGCTTATTAGTCATAAAGGAAGTGATGCAAGCTTATTTACAATTTTTTCAAAAATTCCAAAAGAATTAACTGATAAGGCCGAAAATTTATTAAATTTTGTAGGTTTATTTCAAAAGAGAAAACTTAGAGCTGGAGATTTATCTTTTGGTCAACAGAAACTTTTAGAATTGGCTATGGCACTGATGAATGAGCCAGAAATGTTATTATTAGATGAACCTACTGCTGGAATTAACCCAACTTTAATCAATGGTATAATAGACAGACTAATAAAGGTAAATCAAGATTTTGGTATCACACTTTTGGTGATTGAACATAATATGAGAGTAATAATGCAATTAGCTGAAAGTATTTTTTGTCTGGCGCACGGTAAGATGTTAGCAAATGGTTCCCCAGACGAAATTAAAAATGACAAACGCGTAGTTGACGCTTATTTAGGAGCACAATAATGTCAAATCAATATGAAGTTTTAGGAAAAGCACCTACTGCAGAAGATTTAAAAAACCTATCACCAGAAAATATTCATCTGACTATTAAAAACCTAAATGCTGGATACAGTAAAATGGAAATTCTTCATAATTTTGATCTTTTTGTTAGTAAAGCTCAATCCCTTTGTTTAATTGGACCTAATGGAGCAGGCAAGTCTACAATACTCCACTCTATTTATGGTTTCACAAATATTTTTTCAGGACAAATAGAGATTGATGGTAATGAAATAACAAAATTAAGTCCTGCTGAAAAATTAAAATCGGTTGGTATTGCTTATATTCTTCAAGATAATTCTGTTTTTCCAGATATGACAGTGGAGGAAAATTTGTTAATGGGTGGGTTTATTAAAGATAAAACCGAAGAGTCTTTTGAAGAAGCTGAAAGAGTTCTTGAGAAGTATGAAAGGCTTAGAAACAGAAGAAATCAACCAGCAAAAGTTTTATCTGGAGGTGAAAGAAGACTATTAGAAATTTCAAGAGCCTTAGTTATGAAACCATCTGTTTTACTGGTAGATGAACCCTCGATTGGTCTTGAACCAAGATACATTGATATGGTCTTTGAAATTTTGGGAGATCTTCAAAAAAATGAGAAGAAAACAATCATTCTAGTAGAACAAAATGCAAAAAAAGGTTTAGAGTTTGCTGACATAGGGTATGTTCTAGTATCTGGGCAAACAGCCATAGCAGGTAAAGGAGATGATTTACTTAAAAATCCTGATGTAGGACGTCTTTTTTTAGGCGGTTAATGATAAACTCAAAATATTTTTTTAGAGGTCTATTTTCAGTAAGAAGACTCGATAGCCCTGCAATAGCTCTAGGAGCAAGTTTTATTGCTGTTGGTGCATTGTTAAAAAATTTAGGTTTTACAATTCAAGAAAGTATTTTTTCAACTTTTCTGACTTATGCATTACCTGGATCTTTAGTAATGGCTGAATCTATGTTTATTGGAGCATCATTATTAAATATTTTTTTAGCTGTATGGTTAGTAAATTCTAGATTGTACCCAATGACAGTATCTATAATGCCATTGCTGATTCATAAAAATCAACCTAAATGGAAATATTACTTATCATGTCATTTTGTTGCAGTTTCATCTTGGCTAATTTTAAAAAAAAATTATGAACAAATAGATAAAGAATATCGGATTGATTTTTGGATTGGAATAGGTACAGCAACTTGGTTTATAGCAATATTTTCGACAGTATTAGGATTTGTCGCAGCTGACCATCTGAATAAAGATATGATGGTTGGTTTAGCGATTGTGAATCCAATTTATTTTATGTGCGCAATGATAGGAATAATGAAAACAGTACAACTAAGTTCAGCAATTATTTTAGGAGCAGTTTTAGGACCAATATTTTATTTATTTTCATCAGAATGGAGTGTTTTGCTAGGAGGAATATCTGCTGGAACAATTGCATATTTTATAGGAGAGAAAAGTGGCAACTAATATTTTATTAGCAATTTTAGTAACTTCTTTTGCTACTTATATATCAAGATTTTTAGGTGTTTTTACCTCAGTTAAAATTAACGAAACTTCAAAAATTTATAGATGGTTCAACTGTTTAGCTTACTCAACTCTAGCTGCACTAATATCAAGAATGTTAGTTTTTCCATCAGGAGACTTATCTGAAGTTAGCTATTTGTTAAGATTTATAGTAATTATTTTAAGTATATTTATTTTTTATATAACTAAAAAAAATTTAGTTTATCCGACGGTTTTCTCTGCTATCATATTGTCATTTTTAAATAGCGTATTGTTATGAGAAAATTGTTAGTAATATTGTTTTTTTGTATGTTGCCTAATTTAACTAATGCAGCATGTGATGACCCGTTAACCGATGGTGTAGATTATACAAATTGTAGATTTTCAGATGGACAAGATTTACAAGGTAGTTTTTTGCCAAATTCAAACTTATCATTTGCAAGTTTTATTCAAGTAAATTTTGACAAAAGTATAATGATGAATTCAATACTGGCTTTTGGAACATTTCCCGAGTCTACATTCTTTAGAGCTAACCTATACGAATCGAATTTACAGGGTGGAAATTTCGAAAAGACAAATTTTACAAATGCTAATCTTACTAGGGCGAATTTAACTGGGGCAACTTTGATTGAAGCGAATTTTCAAAATTCTAATCTTATGGAAGCCAATTTTACTTCTGCAAATATAATTAATGCTAATTTCGAGGGAGCAAATTTGATAGGTGCTACGTGGACAAATGGTGAAATATGTGGACCAGATTCAATTGGAACTTGCAATAAATAATTAAATGCAAGATAGTTTAAAAGTTCTTGAGGGTTTTGATATAAGTTTCCACAAAAAATCAAAAAGAATAATTGATATTAAAATCGAAGATGAAATAGTTGATAGATTAATATTCCCATTTAAAAAATTTAATATAACTGCTTTAGAATACAAACCATTTACTAGATTTACGATTGCTAAAGCTTTGGACGATACAACAGCAGGCGAGCTTCAACTGTATTTAAATCAAATATTAAGAAATAGAAACACAGGGTGTTTTATTATTGGCCCTAAAAAAATTTCGAATAAGATTGATAAAGATTTTTTGATTAAACTATCAACAGCAATTACTCATTTATTAGGGAACCCAAACTTTGATTCAATGGCTGGAAAATATTATGCAAGATTCCATGTAAAGCATGAAGATAATAGCGACTCTTATTTAAGAAAAGCATATATAAATATGGATCTACATACAGATGGAACTTATGTAAAAGAAAAAACTGACTGGTTGTTAATGATGAAAATGGAAGAGAAAAATGCCCAAGGTGGCGAGACTGCATTGCTACATCTAGATGATTGGGAGCACAAAGAAGAACTATTTAATGATAATGTCGGGAAACAAAATTTTACTTGGGGATCTCCAAAAAGTAAAAATGTAGATTATAAAATAGAACATCCCGTATTTACCCAAGATAAAAATGGAAATCCACAAATTTCATATATAGATCAATTTCCAGAACCAAAAAATATGGAACAAGGTTTATTTTTACAAAAACTTTCAGATGCTTTGGAAGGTAGTAAAAATATAATAATTACTCCACTTCCAGTTGGCACTTCAGTTGTGGCAAATAATTATTTTTGGCTTCATGGACGAAAACCATTTGTGGAAAACAAAAAATTAAGTAGAGAATTGCTTAGAATAAGAGGTACTTTTTTTACTAATTAATTAATTTTAATGATAATAATTATCTAAAGTTATCATGAAAATAGGATTTATTGGGACTGGACACATTACAAAATCAGTAATTAATGGAATATTAACTTCTGATTTAAAAATCAAAGAAATATTTATTTCTAAAAGAAATTCAAAAATTTCCTCAAATCTTAGAATAAAAAGTAAAAAAATTAAAGTATTTAAAAATAACCAAGAAATTATTAACAAGTCAGATTGGATATTTTTAGCTGTAACTCCAGAAGTAGGCCAAACTATTCTGCCAGATTTAAAATTTAAAAAAGGTCAAGTAATAATCAGCTTTATTTCTACGATAAAAATGAAAGAATTAAAAAAATATATTAAAGCTAAAACTGAAATCATTAGAGCAATACCTTTGCCACCAATATCATTACGAAAAGGTCCAGTTCCAATTTTTCCACCAAACAAAAAAGTAAAAAAATTTTTCAATAAATTAGGAACTACTGTTGAAATAAATAATGAGGATTTATCACTTAATTTTTGGTCAACCTCGTCAATGATGGCACCTTTTTATGAGATATTGCAAACACTATCCTCTTGGCTAGCTAAAAAAGGTATTAAAAAAAAAGATGCACAAATATACATTACCTCTCTATTTATAGCTCTTTCAGAAGATGCAAAAGTTAATTCTAATAAGGATTTAAAAGTTTTAGTTAAAAATTCCCAAACTCCAAAGGGATTAAATGAACAAGCGGCTAATGAACTTAAGAAACTCGGTTTCTTTAATTCATTGAATAAAACTGCTAACAGTGTTTTAAAGCGATTAAAAAATAAATAATTGTAATGTCTGAAAATATTTTACAGGTTAAAAACCTTTCAAAATTTTTTGGTGGCCTTGGTGCCGTCGATGAATGCAACCTTGAAATTAAAAAAGGAACTATAACAGGAATTATTGGACCAAATGGATCTGGAAAAACTACTTTATTCAACCTCATTGCTGGAAATTTAAAATCAACAAAAGGAGCAGTTATTTTTAATGGTGAAGATATTACAGACGTTCCATCTCATGTACTTTTTTCGAAAGGTTTATTGCGAACGTTCCAAATCGCTCATGAATTTTCTAATTTAACTGTTCTAGAAAATTTAATGATGGTACCTCCAAACCAATCAGGTGAAAATTTATTAAATGCTTTAATTAAACCAAGTTTGGTAAAAAATGAAGAGGAGATAGTAAGATCAAAGGCTTATGAAGTGGTTGAATTTTTAAACTTAAAGCATCTAGCTAATGAACGAGCAGGTAATTTATCTGGTGGTCAGAAAAAATTATTAGAATTAGGCAGAACTATGATGGTCGACGCAAAGTTAGTACTTTTAGACGAAGTAGGGGCAGGTGTAAATAGAACTTTGCTTAAAGATTTAGGAACAGCAATCCTTAGGCTTAATAAAGAGAAAAATTATACTTTTTGTATGATTGAACACGATATGGATTTCATAAGTAGAATGTGTGATCCAGTGATAGTAATGGCAGAAGGGTCTGTATTATTTGAGGGAAAATCTGATGAAGTTAAAAAAAACGAAAAAGTAATAGAAAGTTATCTTGGAAGATCAAATATTACAGGGACAAAAAACTAATGGCATATTTTGAAGGAATTAAAATGACAGCTGGTTATGGTGATGGTCCAAATATTATTAACTCATGTTCAATAAATGCAGATAGAGGAGAGATTGTTGCAATACTTGGTCCGAACGGAGCAGGTAAGTCTACTGCAATGAAAGCTATGCTTGGATTATTAAACTTAAAATCAGGTAATGTAACTTTAGATGGTAAAGATATTTCTAAGTTTTCGCCACAAGATAGAGTAAAGAATGGAATTTCTTTCGTGCCACAAACAAGAAACGTTTTCGCAGAATTAACTGTCAGAGAAAATTTAGAAATTGGTGGATTTTTAAGAGACAAAGGTTTGGAAAAAATGATTGAGACAATTACTGATTTATTTCCAATTTTGGGAGAAAAGCAGACACAAGTAGTGGGCCAATTGTCTGGCGGTCAAAGACAACAAGTTGCTTTAGGTAGAGCATTGATGAGTGAACCATCAGTTTTGATGTTAGATGAACCAACCGCTGGAGTTTCACCACTAGTAATGGATGAATTATTTGAACATATAATTAAAGTAAAAAAAACTAACGTGGCAATAATAATGGTAGAGCAAAATGCTAAACAGGCTCTTAATATATCAGATAGGGGCTATGTTTTAGTTACTGGAGAAAATAAATTTGAGGGATCAGGAGAAGAGCTACTTAATGATCCTGAGGTCAGAAGATCATTTTTAGGAGCTTAAATGGATTTTATAAATGCTTTTGTTGTTTTAACTAATTTTACGATAATTCCCGCTTTAGCTTATGGATCACAATTAGCTTTGGGAGCAATTTTTGTAACTCTAATCTATGGAATTTTAAGATTTGCAAACTTTGCAACAGGGGACATGATGTCTTTTGGAACAATGTTTGCAGTTTTATTAACTTATTATTTTCAATCGGTTGGAATCGGACTTGGTATATTACCTACCGCATTACTTACAATTCCTTTTGCAATCATAATGATGATTTTATACATGCTTTTAATCGATAAATTTGTATTTAGTTATTATCGTATTAAAAAAAGTCCTCCTGTTCAGTTTGCAATGGTAAGTGTTGGAGTAATGTTTGTCACCCAAGCAATCATAAGAATAATTATTGGACCTTCAGATAGAAGATTTCTAGATGGAGAAAAATTTATTTTAAAAGCAAATGAATTTAAAGAAATGACTGGATTAAATGAAGGTATTACACTTAAGTCCACTCAAGCAATTACCATAGTAATCACATTAATTGTAGTTTCAATAATGTTTTATTTTCTTAACAAAACAAAGACTGGCACAAGCATGAGAGCCTATTCTGATAATGAGGATCTTGCGCTTTTATCTGGTATTGATCCAAAAAAAGTAGTTTTAATTACATGGATTATTGCTGGAATATTAGCAACAATTGGTGGAATTCTTTACGGTTTGGATAAAAGCTACAGACCATTTGTTTATTTTAATAATATGCTTCCGATTTTTGCAGCAGCAATTGTGGGGGGTATAGGAAATCCATTTGGTGCTTTCCTAGGTGGATATGTAATCGCATTTGCTGAAATTTTTTTAACTTATGCCTATAAAAAATTTATTTCTTACTTAGTTCCAGAGTCTTTAGAGCCAGACTCGTTAATGCAATTGTTATCCACAGACTATAAGTTTGCTGTTTCATTTTCAATTTTGGTTATTGTTTTATTAATAAGACCATCAGGAATATTTAAAGGCAAAACTCTATGAAGAATTATTCAAATGTAATTGCAGCATATTCAATTATGTTAGTTTTAATAATTTTAGTTGGAATATTTCAATCTTGGTCAATTGCTCTTGCAATAATGAATTATTGTTTAATTTCAGCCGTTATGACTATTGGAGCAAATATACAATGGGGTTATGCAGGTTTAATAAACTTTGGTATCATGGGATATACCGCACTTGGCGGGTTAGCTGTGGTTTTAGTTTCAGTTGATCCAGTAAAGAAAGCATGGCAAGTGGGTGGACTGAATATTCTTGTCTGCATATGGATAATAGTAGCTATGGTAGTCGCTATAAGATACTTATTAAAACATTTTAAAAAATCAAAAATAAGAAATTATAGTATTGCTTCAATTATTATTGGAGGGATACTTGCATTAAATGTTACTGCAACTCCTGGAATAGAAGCTATTGAAGCGATTGATCCTGCAAAAACTGGTTTTCTTGGTGGACTTGGCATGCCAGTTTTATTTTCATGGGTTA
>MDTG01087564.1_pt1 | contig 10676 bp, 10 predicted proteins | sample 811421 | NCBI WGS metagenome assembly MDTG01 (sample SAMN05326645, study PRJNA326480) | marine metagenome | isolation source: seawater | place: Pacific Ocean: South East | collected 2011
AAAAATTAAAATATTATAGTTTTCACTTTTAATCTAAATATAAATGAAAAATTATTTTATCACCGGAGCATGTGGTTTCATTGGATTTAATTTAAGCCTCAGACTATTAAAAAATAAAAATGCCAATATAATTGCCATTGATAATCTAAGTAGATTTGGTTCCTCAAAAAATTACAATACCCTTAAAAAATATAAAAATTTTCATTTTTATAAAGTTGATATTTCAAATCTCAAAAAACTTGAAAAAATTTTCCAAATTCATAAACCAGATACTTTATGTCATTTAGCAGCTCAAGTTGCTGTTACATTAAGCTATGATGATCCTATAAGTGATTTTCATACCAATGCACTTGGAAGTCTTAACTTATTATTTCTTGCTTATAAATATAATAAAAATTGTTACTGTTTATATTCTTCAACAAATAAAGTCTATGGAAGTAAAAACTTTACAAAACCAATTAATATGAAAACACTATCGGAACCTTATACTCCATATGGTGTTAGTAAACATATAGGTGACTTATATTTTAAGGAATTTTCTTCAAAAGAATTTAATCTTAAAACATGTGTTTTAAAACAATCTTGTATATATGGCCCAAATCAATTTGGTATTGAAGATCAAGGTTGGTTAATATGGTTTTTATATAAAAATATTTTTAATAAAAAATTAAACATCTACGGAAATGGAAAACAAATTAGAGATCTTTTATACATTGATGATTTAATTGATTTATATCTGCTTTTGATTAAAAAAAAAGTAGTAGGTAGTTACCCTGTTGGTGGCGGTATAAAAAATAGCCTATCTCTAAATGAGGCAATTAAATTAATAGAAAATCTGACAAACCGTAAATACCAAAAAATAAATTACTTAAAAAAAAGATCTGGTGATCAAGATTTTTTTGTTTCTGATAACAATTGGGCTAAAGATAAAAGAATTAACTGGTGTCCAAATACATCGCCATCAGAGGGCTTAAAAAAAATGTTATATTGGATTGAAGGAAATAAAAAATTATTATCAAAAATTTATGAAAAAAAACTTTGATATAGGTTTTATTTTATTTGCTTACAATGAGGAAAAAAATTTAACAATTCTTTTAGAGCGAATTATTGATACACTTAAGTTCAATAAAAAAATTAAAAAAGTATTTATATCAATTTGTATACAAGGAAACTATGACTCTGTAAAAGAGGTTGAGGGTCTAAAGTATAAATATTCTAAAGAACTTAAATTTAATATTTTATATAGCTATTTTAAACAACCCTTAGGTATCAAAAAAGCTTTTCAAAAAGCATATGAAAATTTACCAAAAAACTTAGAAAATTTTATAACTATGGATTGTGATTTAAATCATGATCCAAGAGATATGAATAAATTACTAGAGAAATTTTGTGAGGGTTTTGATATTGTTATCGGCTCTAGATATTGTGAAGGTGGTAAAATTATTGGAATGCCTTACTGGAAAAAAACCCTATCAGTTTTATTTAATAAATTAATTTCAATTATATTTAAATTTCCAGTTATTGATAAAACTTCAGGTTTTAGGATAATTAAACATAAAGAATTAAATCAAATAATTCAAAATACTAACTCTAATGGCTTTCCTTTTTATTCAGAATTTTTAATGATTTCAAAAAATCAAGACAAAAGAATAGTTGAAGTTCCCATTACATTTAAAAAAAGAGTTAATGGTGTTTCAAAAATGAGAATTACGAAAACAATATTTGACTATTTATATCTCTTTTATTTAATGATATTCAAATTAAAAAAATAAAATGAAAAAAAATATACCTTTAGTTAATTTAGCAAAAATGCATGATTTTTTATCTACTAAAATAAATTTAGAAATAAATAAAGTTATTAAATCAAATAATTTTCTAAATCATAAAATTATAAACAGACTTGAAAATAAATTTGCTAAATTAAACCAGTCAAAATATTGTGTAGCCGTATCTAGCGGAACCTCCGCTTTATCTCTAGCCTTAGAGGCATCAGGAATAGGTGAGGGCCATGATGTTATTACCACTACTAATAGTTTTTTTTCTACATATGAATCTATTATACATGTTGGTGCTAGACCCGTAGTGATTGATGTTAATGATAATGATTTAACTTTAAATGCTAATTTAATTGAAAAATATATCACAAAAAAAACAAAGGCTATAATACCTGTCCATATTTATGGCAAACCCGTTGATATGAATAAAATTATTAAAATTTCTAAAAAATATAAATTACTAATAATTGAGGATTGTGCCCAGTCTCACTTTGCTAAATTTGATAAAAAATTTGTAGGAAATTTTTCATTAGCCGCTGCTTATAGTTTTTATCCTGGAAAAAATATTGGAGGTTTTGGAGATGCTGGATGTGTTGTCACTAATAACAAAAAAGTCTATCAAAAAATTAAAAGTTTAAGAGATCATGGAAGATTAGATAAATATAAGCATCAATATGTTGGATATAATTATAGAATAGATGCAATACAGGCAGCAGTTATTTTTTTGAAGCTAAATTATATTTTTAAATGGAATAAACATAGAAAAGATCTAGCAAGAATATATACCCAAGAATTAAAAATGGTAAATGATTTAATACTTTTTGATTACACTAATGAAAATATTGAGAATGTTTTTCATTTATTTGTTGTCAGTGTAAGGAGGAATAGTTTAAGAAGTTCTCTAATTAGCTTTCTAAAAAAAAATCACATTTCAGCGGGTATTCACTATCCTATTCCTATTCATCTTCAACCACCCGTCTTAAAAAAATTTAAGGGAGATAATTTTCCAGTAATGAATTACTTTAAAGATAAGATTCTTTCACTTCCAATCTGCCCATTTACATCAAAGAGCGATGTAATGTATGTAACTTCAATAATAATTAAATTTTTTAATACTAAATCTTAGAGGACAGTATTTTAATTAATTTAGAAACACTTTTTTCCCAAGAGAATTTATTCTTAGCGTAAAAAGATAAATTTTTCTTATTTTTAACAATATATCTTAAATTTTTTGAAAACTCAGATAGATGATCTGCGATGTGGTCTATGTTTAGGTTATCTAATACAGCGCCATGACCTTTTTCTTCTATAAAATGTGAACCTCCAGAATTTTTACTACATAGAATAGGAAGTCCAGAAGCCATAGCCTCACCAAGAACCTTAGCGAATCCCTCTTCAATAGCGGGTAGACATAGTAAATGGCATTTAGAGTATAATTGATACAATTTGCGATTATCAATTTTGCCAATGTAAATTATATCTTTTTCTTTAAGATAATTTTGAAAATCATCCTTAATAGTGAAATCTATTGTCCCCGCTATAATCAACTCTGTATTTTTATTTCTAATTTTTTTATATGCTTCCAGCAACTTTATAGCACCTTTTCTGAGTGAAAAATTACCTACAAATAAAAACCTAAATTTATCATCAAATATTTCAAATTTTTCATCATATTTAAATCTATGAATATCTATACCTGAGTGATTTAATATTAATTTGTTTTCACTTATACCATTTTCAATATAACTTTCATAAGTGTGATCAGAAGTGCAAACGATATAGTCCGAACTATTAATTTCTTTTATATACTTCCTCTCCATTAATGGATTTACTATTTTATTTTCATCGTATCCAATTTTTACTAATAATTTTTTTTTGGAGTGTATGTGCATTGAAGCACTATGAAATACTTTCAATGTATTTGAAGATAGGGAACCAAAAGTTTTTAAGCACATTCCCCCATTGCCATAAAATATATCAATATTTTTATCAATTATTCTTGATATATTTTGATCGAATAAATCACATATCTTATAATCATATTTTGAAAAATAAAAATTTTTACTCCATAAATAGTCATTGAATCTCGATAGTAATTCATAAATTAAAAAGTTTTCAAATTTTTCATTTGGTATTTGATATTTAAGTATTTCAAATTTAGGGTAAGTGGAATAAAGTTTTTTTAAATGACCAGTAATCGATAATTCTTTACAAATATCAAATATCTCATATCTATGAAGTACTGATGTTGATAGAGTGAACATAATTAATGAAATATATATCTAATTATACTTTCTCAATAGTGAAAAAAATATTTATATATGAGAATATTTTTAAGAATTTTAATTATGGTTTTTTTTCTAATATTACTAATAATTTATTTAAAATTATCCAAGTCTTTTTATTCACTAATTTCTTTACAAATCAAGACTACGCTTTATGGATTATATGTTTTAGTTTCATATCTTTTTTTTCACTTATGGACTTCGGACTGAGTTCATATTTAAGTAATTCTTTATTAAAAATTAATTATTCAAAAAATAGGAATAAATTCATTGAATATATTTCAATTGGAAAATCTATATTAATTTATTCAATAATATTTTTTTTTATAGCAATATGTATTTTTATATTCTCTTCAAATTTAGAAAATATATTTGCTCTTGAGAATAAGCAAGTAAACCAATTTATTTATATATCAATTATTTTATTAATTGGCTTATCAATAAATTCATATCTTGGGTTATATTTTGCAATACTAAGAGCATTAGACAAAATGCATGTTGGTTTAAAAATTAATTTTTTAATCATAATTGCACAAATAATAATGTTTATTATCTTTTGTTTTTTTGAAAGTTTGATTTTACTCTCATTAACTTTAAGTATTCCTTATTTTTTTGGTATTTTACCTTACAAAAAGGCTATTTCAAAAGAACTTCCTAATGAGAAAATTTTATTTAATTTCAATTACAAAATAAATTATTTCAAAGAGCTACTTATAGGATCTTTTTCATTTTTTAATATCACTATTTCTCATGCACTCATGAATTTTATTCCAATATACTTTTTAAAGAAATTTTATGATGATGAGTTTTTAATTTATTTTTTTGTTTATAAAAGTTTATTTATGTTAGCTGTTCAATTAATCAATATTATTTATTATTCATTTTCACCTAAATTAAATCAATTGTATTTTGGTATGAGAAATAAGGATTTTGATAATTTATTTAAAAAACTAGCTTCTATTTCAATTATCCTTGTATCTCTATTTATAATATTTAACTATTTTTTTGGAAATTATATTTTATCTATTTGGACGAATGAAAAGGTAAAATTTAATATTTCAATTTTTTCAATATTCTCTGTTTTTTTAATAATAAGAGTATCATGGTCATTTATTATAAATATATTTCAATCTTTGAATTTTGTTAATCTCACAAGTTTATTATATTTTTCATTCAATTTATGTTTTTTTTCATTCTTATATTTTTATTTTGTAAGTTATGATTTTATTTATAGCCTAAAAATTATAGCGGCATTAGAAATTATCTTATTTTTATCTCTTTTTCTCTTAGTTTATTATTATTTCAAAACTATAAAACTTTTTTACTTTTTTTTATTATTTGTAAATTTTATATCAGCAATGGCTTTATTTATAGTATGAAAAAAATTTTATTAATTGGTGAGACTGATAATATTAATTCTACCACAGTAGAAATTAAAATTGCTTTTGAAAAATTAGGGTATGACGTTACTTCTTTTAATTTTAGGTCAATTTCAAAAAAATTCTCTATTTTAAATTTCAAAGACAGATATATAGATTTTTTTTTAAAGAAATTAAATAAATTTGGTATTAATTTTCTTTATTATAACTTTTTAGGTCGATATAAAATGACACAAGAACTTCTAAAATATAATTTTAAAAAATACGATTTTGTCCTATTCACAAAATGTGAATTTATAAATCCTAAAATTTTTAAAATTATTAAAAAATACACTCCAGTATATTATTATTTTTTTGACTCTATGAAGGAGATTTCTAATTATCAATTGTACGATCATTTTAATTTTTCTTCTAAATCTTTTGTTGTATCTAAAATTATGTCTGAGAAATTATCTTCTCATGAAAAAATTAAAAAATTAATATTTTATTGTCCGCAAGGAGTGAACATTAAAAAGTGGAGATACAATAATCTTCACCATAAAATTTATGATGTAGTTTTTATAGGTTCAAGAAATATTTATCGAGATCAGTTTATTAACTATTTAAAAAAAAATGGCATTGAAGTTATTTGTTATGGTTTGGGATATGATAATGGTGAAGTTTATAACACTGATTTAAATGAAATTTATCAAAAATCAAAAATTGCTTTAAATTTTACTAGGGATCGTATTAGTTTTTCTATAAGGGTATATCAAATTATATCATCTGGTTGTTTTGTTTTGTCCACTAAATCAGAAGAATTAGACAGGGTTTTTAATAAAGGTAAATGTTTTGAGGATTTTAATTCTCCAGGGGAGTGCCTTCAAAAAATTAAATTTTATCTTAAAAATGACATCCTTAGAGAATCAGCTGTTATGAATTCATATAAAGAAGTTGTTAAAAATTTTACATGGGAAAATGTTCTAAAAACCTTTGATGTTCAAAAATAATAAAAAAAATATTTTAAGTATTTTTTTAATGTGCATACCTATTTATGTATCATTATTCTTCTCTATTTCTAATATTATAGTTAATGGCTATCATTTTGAAAATTATTTTCAAAATCCTCCATATAGAAGTTACTACTCAAAAGACTATATTCTTTTAATCAAAAGTTTTTTATTTATCGTTTTTTCTTCAATAAGTATAATTTTTTTTTCATTCTTAGTTATTAAAACTTTAAAAATTAATTTTAAAAAGATCAAAAATTATGAGATTTTATCTAAAGATATTTATTTTAAAATATTTTTACTTTTTGTTTTATTAAATAAGATCTTAATAATATTTTCTCACTGCAATTTAATTAACAAATTTTCACAAATATTTTATTTAATAGGTTCATTTGATTATATTATTTTCTATATAGTTTTTGGTATAATTAATAATTTTAAAATAAAAAATAATTTCATCTCTTATTATTTTATTTTATTTAGTTTGCTAATTTTACTTCAAGTATTTCTTGGTTCAATTTATGACTTAGCCTTATATACGTTAGTAATTATTTTTTTTCTATTAATGGAAGAAAATAATAATATAAAAAAAATAATAAATTATTCTTTTATTTTTTTTATTTTTCTAATCCTATCTTTTTTAACCAGGGACTTTTTAAGATCAACTTCAATTATAAAAAGTGATAAGTTGATATGTTCAAAAGAAAAATTTTTATCAAGCTATAGTTATGCTATGAAAAGCTTTGATAACTATAATTGCAATGAAATTAATGTGAGTCCATATTGTAAAAAATTTTTTAATGATAAGAAATTTAATTATAAAAAAAGTAATAAAATGTCTGACTTTGGAACTAAAAATTATGATCATTTCGGAGTAGATAAATTTACTGTTAATTTCTTATCAAGATACGACTTTCTTAGAGAATTAAATAATTATGTCATATTTTTTAACGAGAATAATTCATATCACCTTTTAGGTAAAACTTATGAAAATATTTTTTATAAATTTATTCCTAGAATTATTTATCCATCAAAACCTAACGAGCAATTTGGTGGAAATATTCCAAAAAAATATGGGCTGATGAGATTTGAATCTTCACATTCTAGACCTGTAAATTTTTTTGCAGAGTCATATATAAATTTCTCATATTATGGATCCGTAATCTCTCCTTTAATTTTCATTATTTTTCTTTTCCCATATTTTCTTTTTGTAAAATTGTTTAGAGGTTATAATTTTTTATTAATACCTATATTATTTTGTATTTTTAATTTTCAAAATAATTTATCTTTAGCTATAGGTCATATTTATTATTTATTGTTTTTGATAATTTTATTTATATTTTTTTTAAAAATCAGAAAAGTTAACCTAGGATGAATTTTAGATTTTTTTTCGCAATTTTTATTTCCCATTTGCCTTATTTACCTTTTAAAATGAGACTTATTCGAATTATTTATAATCCTGATAAAATATTTAGTGGGCAACATAAACAAGAAAAAAAAATTATTAAAATCTATGAAGCAAAATTTTTATGTAATACCATCTCCTATATAGACTGGGGGATAATATTTTTTAAAGGTCACGAAAATGGATTATTAAGATTTTTTATAAATCTAATTAAATCGAATAAATTTAATTTGTTCATCGATATCGGTGCAAATATTGGTTATTTTTCAATTCCAATTTCTTATTATGTTAATACCCTATCATTTGAACCTCTTAATTATAATTTTGAAAAATTGAAAAAAAATTCATCTTACAATACTGGCAAAATTAAATTATTTAACTTTGGTCTTTCAGATAAAGTTTCAACCTCAAAAATTTATTTTTCAAGTGACTCACCAAATTTTGGCAATGTTTCTCTTTATCCTGACAAATACAAAAATTTGAATAAATATGAAAAAATAGATTTGAAAGTTTTTGATAATAGCTTTGACTATTCAAATCAAAATCTTCTTATTAAGATTGATGTTGAGGGACATGAACTTAACCTCCTTAGAGGATTAAAAAAAACTCTAATAAAAAACAATTGCTTTATTTATATAGAGTGTACTTCCGAAGATATAATTAAATTTTTAAAAAGTGTAAATTATAATTATTTTTATATTAAAGATAACTTATTAAGCAAAATCTCCAAATCACGTAATTTTGAAGGACATATAATAGCTTATAATTATAAATTTTATAATTCTCTTACGAATTTTGCAGGAGAACCGAAATAAATCCCGGATTTTTGAATATTTTTAGTAACCACGCTTCCTGCACCAATTACAACATCATCGCAAATCTCAATTGGAAGAATCGTAGAATTACTTCCTATCAATACATTATTGCCAATTTTGGTAGGTTTCCATTTTTCCTTAGAGCCACCCAGTTTACCATTTTTGAATAAATCATTTGTAAACATTACGCCATGAGAAATAAAACAATTCTCTCCAATAGTTACGAGTTCACATACAAATGAATGACTTGATATTGTAGTATTTTTTCCAATAGTAACGTTTTTTTGAATTTCAACAAATGGTCCAATTTTAACATTATCTGAAAATTCGCACTCATATAAATTAACTGGTTCATGTATTTTTACATTTTTTCCTAGTTTAATATCTCTGATTTGATTTTTAATTATTTGCATGAAAAGTTTTTAAAAATTTATTTGAGACCATTTCTGTATTATGAATTTTTTGAACATTTTTAAATTCATTTAATCTTAATGTAGCATATAAATTGTCTAATTTCTTGATTTTTAAGACAATATCTCTTTCACATTTTTTAGAGCTAAGTCCAACATTATTTTGTTTTATTATTTCATCCCAATAAGAGCCTCTAATAGTAATAATAGGAACAAAATGTAATATAGACTCCAGAAAAACATTGCCAAAGTTTTCATTTTCCGATGGAAGTAAGAAAATATAACTTTCAACAAATTTTTTTCTAATCTGCTTTGGTGTAAGCGACTCTATGATAGTTACATTTTTCAATTTATTTTTTTCTACTTGATCAAATAATTGTTTTAATTGGCCAAAGTCAGGACCAATAATTTCAAAATGAAAGTTTTTTAAAACAGTCGCTGCATTTAGAATTAAATCTATATTTTTTCTTTTTGATAACCTAGATATTGTTAATATTTTTTTAATTTTGAATTTTCTTTTTTTTTTAAATATATCTTGAGTAACTTTAATGGGCTCATAACTAGCAGAATTAGGAATTAGTTCATATTTGTAAATTTTAGAGTACAAATTATTTATAAATTCAAAATTAGAGCTAAAAATATAAAATATCTTCCTATAATAAATATTTATAATTCTTATAAATAAATATTTTATAAGATGATTTTTTTTTTTAATATTTTCACCTATCAATTGCCCTCTTGGACTAAGAAAAATTTTTTTTTTATTAAATAAAAGGGCAATTAAGAGATAAACATTAAAAAAACTATTAAAGTATACATAATCATATTTATTGATTTCTTTGATAATTGAAAAACATAATTTTATTGAAACTTTCCCAAAAGATATTGGATAATATTTAATTTCATAATTTTTATTAATATTTATCTTAGATTTTACTTTATGATTTATATTGGTGTAACTATATTTAGAGGTTAAGACTGTTATATTTAATTTATTACTAGATAATTTTTTAAATAACTCATTTAAGTATATAATAGGACCACCATTTTCGACATATGGATAAAATGATGGAATAATTACTAAGATCTTCAATTAAATTTTTTATTAACAATATTGATTATATTTTCAAAATTATTTATTTCTCTTAATTTATTAAAATTATGAGCAACAAAACCCTCTTTTTGTTTTTCAATATTTAAATTATCAAGTATGGATTTATAATTCAGAAATAGAAATTTTCTTTTGCCTAAATTTTTTGGGTTGTTGTTTGATATATTTTCAATAAATCTTTTCTCAATGAATGGTACTCTTAACTCAACAGAATTTAGCATAGAAAAAAAATCACTATCTTTTAAAAGTTGATTTTTTAAGTAAAATTCAAATTCAAACAATTTAATTAAATCTATTTTTTTATAAGCTGAAATATCTGTAATTGTTAAATTTTCTAATATTAATGTTTTTAATTTTGATTTGTGATTTTCTATCTCTTTTGTATCAAATTTTTTATTTAAATTTTTTTGGGTCGAAATCTTCCTAACCTCTAAATAATAATCCAGTAAGTCATTACAGTTTGCACAACTCATTAATTTATCAATTTTAATATTATTTGGTTTATAT
>MDTG01183049.1_pt1 | contig 10676 bp, 13 predicted proteins | sample 811421 | NCBI WGS metagenome assembly MDTG01 (sample SAMN05326645, study PRJNA326480) | marine metagenome | isolation source: seawater | place: Pacific Ocean: South East | collected 2011
AAAGGTAGGGATTCCACGAACGCAAGAGTCGACACTGGCAGTAGAATTGTGAGTAATAACAGCATGTAAATTAGTTATTGCTTCTTGGAAATGAAATCTGTAGTGCTTTTTCTCATCACCTTTGAAATATTTTTGTCCAATGTATACTTCTACATCTTTAGGAAATTCATTCAAACGATTCTCGATTGCAACAGAATGATTAGGATGTGGTCTTACAATAAATTTTCGTTTTGTTAGTGGTCTAATTTTTTTATATACGTCCATAAACCAGTCTATTGGATCTAGTTCATTCATACTCCAATTGTCTTTAGGCTGTAATACAAACATAATTGGATCATCCGGATTACTTTTCCTCCATGGTTCACTCTTAACATTCCATCTAGATTTAGCGGCCTCCCATCTATCTGGTGGTGAATTGTCACTTAAAAAATTGCCATTGTTCATGGGAGAGTACAATGACACACGCCAATGATGATTTGGTCCATGCACGTTACCAAAACTTGAAAGCAATCCACCGTCAAAAGTTATGATATAAATTCCTTTTTTCTTTGCACGTTCAACTAAATCTAGTCTTCTGCCTTTTGTGTGATGCCTTTGATTAGTTCCACCATAGCCAAACATACAACCAATGGGTGCCGTTGGCTCCATTTCGTTTTCCTGCCATGGGCCTGTCATGTGTTCGTTTACAATAATTGGTTCATCCCCACATGCTCGAACTCCTTCAGCCATGTACTGTAATAGGTCCCAACTTGCACCTCTACGCCTGTCTTTGACTGTTCTTCTAAATATTTCAACTTTCATCTAATATTCTCCATGCGTAGCCGTTTTTCATCTCATCTGCTGTGAACTGACCATAAGCCATCGAATGATATAAAGGTTCTCTTTCAGCATATTTAGGTGTCTCTATTTTAGTAAAATCGGTTTCTGAAATTGGTGCACACGCATTGTATTGGTCAGTGAAGCAAGGTATGCCACGTGTAGTTGCTTCCAATGTAATATTTGAATTGTAAGTCACTACTGCATAAGCATTATTCCAATCTATTGGACCACTTGGTTTTTCATTGTCTTTACCTTTAACTTTGTAGCCACCGTTTTCATCCAAGCCTATTATTGGATTGTATCCTTTTGTCTTGACTATTATAGGTCTGTCTGTGTTTTCTTTAAGTGTCTGCAATGTTTTTTCTAGCCAATTATGTACCCCGCGAAACTCTTTCATTGCATTTGAAGGCGGGCAAACTATTATATTTTTCCCATCCTTTTTCCATGGATGTATAGGCCACGGAAATGTTTTTTTAAATCTATCATCTGGTCTGCTTTCCTGCCAGTTTTTAAGAAAATTATTTTTTACTATCTTCATGTAATAAGGATAGTTTCGTGTTTCGCCCCAGTATGGCCTGTCAATGTAGTAAAAATCTATGTTATTCTTCTCCGCCCACTCGTATACAAGGTGTGTGCCACGTAGTAAACCAAGTAAGACTGCCTTAGTACAATCTTGTTTCTTAATTATTTCTAGCGGTGATAGTTTTTTGGAATTGGGAAGTCCTTGTGCGGCCCAATCAACATATTTTTCTGTAAGTTTTCTATTAGTAGAACTAACGTATATCACGGGATAATCGCCTTATATCTTCTTTGACCATAAATGAAATCATGTCTTTGAATTCGGTTTTAGGTTCCCATCCTAACTTTTCTTTGGCTTTGGCGTATGATCCATGTAGTGCAAATACTTCGGCCGGACGTTTGTAACGAGGATCGGATTCAACATACTGTTCCCAATCATCTATTTCGGCAGTCCTGAAAGCAGTGGTCAGTAATTCTCTAATGCTGTGTTGTATTGCTGTACAAACTACGTAGTCACCCGGTTCTTTTTGTTGTACCATCATGTGCATGGCCTCAACAAAATCTCCTGCAAATCCCCAATCTCTTTTTGCTTCTAAATTTCCTAATGTTATTTTTTTTGCAAGTCCTAACTTTATTCTTGCGACACCGTCTGACACTTTCCTTGTTACAAACTCTTTGCCTCTAATGGGAGATTCATGGTTAAACAATATGCCATTTGATGCATGGACACTATAACTTTCTCTGAAGTTTACAGTCATCCAGTATGCACAAAGTTTTGAAATGCCATATGGAGAACGTGGATGAAAAGGAGTTTTTTCGTTTTGCACTCCCTCATCATTTGCGTTTCCATACAGTTCACTTGTACTTGCTTGATAGAATCTTGTCTGTGGATTCTGATTTACGATTGCATTTAAAATGTTTAATACGCCCATTGCATTTACTTCTGTGGTTTGCTTGTTTAGGTCCCAACTAGAACCAACAAAACTTTGTGCGGCAAGGTTATAAAATTCATGTGGTCTAATTGACCTCACTAAATGGTTCATGTTTGCGTCGTCAGTGATATCACCTGTTATCAGGTCAACATCATTTTCTATACCAAGATAGTCTAGGTTTGAGAAATTTGGATTGCTATATCTTTTTACCAAACCATACACTTTGTAATCTTTTTCTAACAAATATTTGGCTAGATAAGGACCGTCTTGTCCTGTCATTCCTGATATGAATGCAATTTTTTTCATTTTATATTAATTATAGTTTTTTTTACACCGGTGGAATATTTTTCCAATAGTCTACATCATGGAATTGTCTTAAGTCCCTTTTCGTTGACGTCTGACGATTCTTTCTTTTACCTTTGAAGTGGTCCATGTATTTTCCCAGCACACTATTAACAAAAACGTGATGGCCTGTTACACCATCACTGTATCCAATATCTTTTACTTTGATGTGTTTTTCCTGTATAAATTTTTTACTTAACTCCCAAAATACTGCAGAATCGTGCCATTCTAGCAAATTAAATACATCTCCTGTCACATACAATCGTTCCCATTGATCAATAAAACTATTAATAGATTTGTGTTTAAGGTTATACCCAACAAATCCACACTCTGGGTAAACTTTCTCCCGACCTAGATAAGTCAACATGGTATCTGTTGGTAATACATTTGAAAAGAAATCCATGGGCACTGGCCTAAATGTAAAGGTATCAGCATCCAGCCAAATTACGTAATCATAATCTTTTGAATTACGCACAGCATTTACTACACAAAAAACTTTATTTGAAAACCTGACAGCGTCCCATAAAAAAGATTCTTTGTCCTTATCCAACCCTTCAAGGAGTGATGATCTACGAACTCCACCCACTATGTTTTGTATCTTGCCGTTGGCAACTGGGTCGTCCTTGTATTTGTTTTTAAAATTTAGCAGTTCAGGTTCCGCAGTGTTTAGGTCAATGCAGGTTATTCTTTTATCAACATCGCTAGGTTTAATTTCTTCACAATATAGAAATACATCTACTCCAACCGGAAAATTTTCAACCATGGAATGGATCCCACGTTTAGCAAATTGTGTCCAGGTACCTGGTTTGTATGAGGTTATTACTTTTATTTTCATTAGTCTAAGTGTTTGATAAAGTTGGCTACATCAATTTCAAAATTTATCAGATCACTGAATCTCTTAACGCCTTTTGGTTTCTTGCCACCATCCATCTTTATTGGCACTGTATTGGCCAAGTACAACTCATGTTTAAGGCCTAAATGGTGGGATAGAACAGGATATACTTTTTTATGCACCATTTTTGGATCTTGTATTTCAATAACCTTTGTTCTAGGATTACACCATAGCAAATTTACAAGTCCTGCACCATGTGCCGCGACAATGTGTGTCGCCTCTGCAAATGTTTTCATTTGTTCTTTAATGGTCATGTCTTCTAATGCAACTGTCTCCCACCCTTTCAAAGATAAAATTAGTTCATGTGAATTTGTTATTTTCCTTGTTTTAGCACCAGGACGTAATATAAGAATTTTTCTATGTGGTTTTATTCCCTTAAGGCCAGTAAGTCCTTTAAAGTGTCTTAACCAATCTGCAAGGTGTGGTGTAATTACACCGTCTTTGGAGTTGCTTAAACTTGGCACCAACAAGTGTTTGAATTGCCAAACTTTATTTTTTGGCATAACAACGACCTTCACATCAGGAAATAGTTCATTGATCACTTTTTGCATGTACTTGCTTTCGTTGGCCAGCACGTAACAATACCTCGCGAAATTTGTTGACCAACGTTTTTCCATTAGTCTAAATTTACTAATTACATCAATCCAGATATGCCATGGGTTATTTGCACTTGCCTCGTCGATAGGTAACCATACGTAAGTGTAACGTTCGTGAAACTCTTGGTCTACCGGAGACAGATCAATCTCAACTTCGTCACCCCATTCTTTCCAGAGGTTGTGTGATTTTTGAGGTTTGAATTTACTTTGATGTGTCAGTCCCCATACATAACTTGTAATCAGTTTATTCGCCATTGTGGCCAATATTGGAGCACTATGTATTTTACAATTATGGAATTCTGCCACAAAAGTTGGTAAACTAGTAAAGTGTGGATCGACATCCTCGTGGTAAGGCACAGTGTAGGTATAACTGTTGTCTATAATTTCCCATCTGTCTAAAAAATATTTGATTGAATCAATGTTCTTCATGTTGTATTTTGCCTATAACTATACTATAATTATAGAGCTATGCCTACCAAACTATTCATAAATGGATGTTCTTTTCTAACAACCAGACCCAAGGACAACGTACACACTCATTGTGGTATGGAACTTGCCGAGCTCATGGGACTTGATGTCGCTGTGAACCTGGCCGGTGGAGGCAGAGGGTCAAAAAGAATGATGTGGACAACTAGAACATGGTGTGAAAAATTTCCTGAAGAAGCAAAACAATGTTTCTTTTTGATAGGGTCTAGTGGTGGTAACAGGTTTGATTACCCAACAGCAGACGGTTACAAGGCACATAAATTTCCATCAATGAAAACTACATGGAAAACATGGGATCCTAATAGAGATGTTCAAACACAAAATTTTACAAAATACCTTTTCAGAAACGGAATGGACTTAGATCAAACTACACAGATAGAGTCAATTTTAGCACTACTAGATTTGCAAGACTATTTCAATACTAAAAAATACCCTTACCTATTTTACAATACATTATCCGATGCAAAAATCAAAAATGAAGACATTGAATTTATGTTTGATAGAATTGACAAACGTAGATATTTCAAACCAGATACAAGTCACTACGACTACACTGTTGAAAATAAACAGGAATGCAAACCTGGTGATCCTCATCCAAACACTGAGGGACACAAGGACTGGGCAAATCAACTTAAAGAATTTATAGATGTTAACAATTTACGCACCGTTCAATAATAAAAAAAGCAAGGCATGGGAAGTGTTCAGTGGTGTTGAAAAATCGTGGCCTGATCAAATAACAAAACTAGACAATGCAATCGAAAACGATCCTGTAAGTAATTCAATGTTTTGGGGATTCGTGGGAAATAACATGCCTATGGTAAAAAAACTGGAGGAACGTAAACATCAATTTTGGTTTACGGATACTCCATATTTTGGTAGGTTTAATAACAATGATTTGAAACTGGATAATCATTACTGGCGTATTTGTAAAAATAAAATACATGCATCATATATCAAAATGTGTAAATCTGACAGGTTCGATAAATTTGGCATTAAGATCAAAGCACCAGACTTCAAAGGCAGTTATGTATTAGTGTGTCCTAGTTCCGACAGCATACACAATTATTTAGACAAGCCTAATTGGACAAATGAGATTGTTGAACAGATTAAGAGATACACAGACAGGCCAATAAAAATCCGACACAAGCCACGGGGCAGGGGAACATCAGGACCAAGCGAGGCAACAGTTCCCCTATCCGAGGACCTCAAAGACGCTTGGGTATGTGTAACAAGTTGTTCTATCGCGGCAGTTGAGGCACAGTGTATGGGCATACCTGTTATATGTGACAAAAAAAGTTTCGCCAAAGAAGTCGGAGGGCAAGAACTTGCAGATATCGAAAATCCTTTCTTTGTTGGCTGTGAGGATTGGTTGTACAGTTTAGCCTATCAGCAGTTCACACCAGAAGAAATAGCCAACGGAAAAGCAGTAGAAATACTGATGGATAAAGGAATATTATAACTTATTTTACCCATTAAATAAGTGTATGCCTAAAAAAAATCACAAAGAAAGAATGCTGGAATGGATTGACAGGTTAGGTCTTGTTGTTGTTCAATCTGAAATAAAACCATACGGCCCAGGCACAAGGAGATACATGGTCGGTAAACACATCGAAGAGCCAAAGCATAATGCTTGGCAGATGCCAAGCGGTAAATGGGCATCTACTCCTGGGGTGCAGGAATGGTTAACACCCCGTCCACTTGCTGGTCCTGAATTAGAAGCATGGCTAACCGAATACGAAGCGAATTTATAATGGACGAACAGCATTTAAGGAACTGGCGAGAAACTTACGCCATGGCCAAACCTTATATAACCAAAAATACTATTGGTATAGATGTTGGTTGTAGAGAAGGTGGATTTTCTGCACAGATGGAAGACGACTTTTCACATATCTTTGCCTTTGACTTTAGGGATAAAAGAAAACAATTTTTACAAAATATTAAAGACAGTAGTAAATTTACGTATACAATTTGTGGCATTGGGGAACACATAGGACACTCCTATACAAGCAGTGATCGTGTAGGAAGAATTAAGGACAGAGGTGATATAAAAGTACCAATCAAAACAATAGATAGTTTTAACTATAAAGATGTAGGATTTATAAAGTACGACATAGAGGGATATGAATTAAGAGCAATCAAAGGTAGTGAAAAAACTATCAAAAAATATTTTCCAGTCATAGTTGTTGAACAGAATAAAGGCAACATTGATTCCGTAGAACTTCTGCAAAAATGGGGATATCAGTTGAAAGGCATAGACGAAATGTTTAAAAGTGATTATCTAATGGTCAAAATATGAAATACGCCAAGATACCAATGCCAACTTTTATAGCATTTGAACCTATAAATCTTTGTAATGCAAAGTGTTTTTGCTGTCCATACACCACCTTAAGTGAAGACAAAACATATCACGGAAAGCGTATGACCCGTCAGCAACTAAAGTTTTTACTAGACGACTATGGATCATTGATTAAAAAATATGGAATGAAAGATTATTCATGTGGTATAAATCCATGGAGATATTCTGATCCATTAGTGCAACCTGATCTAGAATACATACTGCAACTTTGTGATCAACACAAAATTCATGTTGGTATCACTACGAACGGTGTATCATTTACTAAAAAACAGTGCGAAATACTTAACAAATATGAACATGTAATTGGACCAATACACATGAGTGTAATAGGACATACGGCAGAAGAACTTTGGGAGTTCATGAAAGTAAAAAAACAAAAAACACTTGCCGGCCTGCGTTTTGTCAAAGAAAATTATCCAGCCTTGTCACGTCGAATTAGGATCGGTATTAAGCATAAAGATCAGAGCAGGAATGCATCTCACAAAGTAATAGAAGAATACAGTTCGGTAATATTGGGAAAAGTAAAAAGTAAGACTAACTGGGTTGAAAATAGAATGGGAGACGGCGATGGCAATTGGACAAAACCTTACAACACGACCATCAACGAAAATAATTATATGCAAGGGTGTGCCATGGGAGGCGGACGTATATTAAGACAGATGGAAATTTTGGTAAACGGACAGGCGGTTTTGTGTTGTGATGATGCAGAAGGAAAAACAAATTATGGAAATGTTTTTGAATCAGGCATCGAATCAGTGTGGCGTAATTTACAAAAAGAACACGATATAATATATGCTACTGAATACAATGAAGCAAAAAAAGATTTAATATGCAACACATGTTCAAGGGGTAAGTTTATAGGACACTGGACAAAACCAATGCAGGACAAATTGCATAGAAGACAAAACGGTGTGGCAGTTAAAATAAAAAATTTATGACAATAGAACAAATAAATGGTTTTTGGGTTCCTTCTCATGATGCACAAATAGGTGATTGGAGGGAGACAGGAGCACCGTTTGTTCAAGACAAATGCCTAAATTATTTTACAAAATATTGTTTAGAAAAAAAAATTATGCTAGAAAATGTTCTAGATATAGGTGCATGGTGTGGCACTTGGAGTGCTACCATGCAAAAGTTTGCAAAAAAAATTAATTGTTTTGAGCCAAATAAAGTACATTTTGAATGTTTGCAAAAAAATCTTGAAGGACATCAACACATAAAAACATTTAATCATGCAGTAGGCAGTGAAAACGGTTACGTAAAATTAAGCGAAGAAAGTGCTACACAAAACACAAGAGTCATTCAAGAGAAAGGCGACATACCGATTTTCACCGTTGATAGTTTAAAGTTTGAAAATGTTGATATGATAAAAATTGATGTTGAAGGACTTGAAATGGAGGTTCTGAAAGGTGCTACTAACACTTTAGAAAACGTAAAATATTTAATGATCGAATTAAACAATAATAGTAAAAAATATGGTAGTAGTAATAGAGAAATTGAAAAGTACCTACACGGCCTTGGATTTCGTGTATTAATAAAAGTTTGGCCTGACATTGTCTACAGGAAAAAATAATGTACAAATACCTATCAGAAATGAATTTTATACCAAAGACAGTACTAGACATAGGTGCATGGAATGGCTTCTGGACTAAACAATGTAAGAAAATTTGGCCCGATGCAGAATTTACTTGTATAGAAGCAGGTCCAAAGTATGAAAAAAAGTTAAAGCAGGTTACATCAAACTATCATATTGCAGTATTAGGTAACGAAAATAAACAAGCAAAGATTTACTTACGTAAAATACAAAAAGGCAATAGACACAAGGTTACGTACACGAAAGGGTCATCTATTTTTAACAACATTGCCAAAGATTGGGAAATGAGAGAAATGAAAACTTTGGATCAATTGGTTGGTAAAGATGCACAGTTTGATATAATAAAACAGGATGTGCAAGGTGCAGAAATACTAGTAATGCAAGGTGCAAGTGAAATATTTAAAAGGGCAAAATATGTTATTCAAGAAGTAAACATTGAAAAGGATGACGACTTTCCAGATATACCTTATGAAAAATTAATGGACGAATACATGGAATCTTTAGGATTCAATAAGAACAAACAAATAGACAAACACCCAGGACAACTGCAGATAGATAAAATTTACTGGACTGGATAAAAACATTTTCCGTTACGTTTTGTTATGAATAGGTTAAGAGTGATCCTTTGTTCTGATTGATTGCTTTCATAACTATGCCAAGTCTTTCTTTCTTGTCCACAAAATATGAATGTGCTGTTTGGTTGCCATGGTGCTTCTTTTACAAATGCATCTTCATTCTGTGCTGTATACATTTTAGTTCCAACATTTTTTTCTGGCGTAATATAAGTTACGCTACTCCAAATTTTATCCAACCCTTCTTGATGAATATAAAATTTATATGGCAAAGGCGGTGTGATTGATAAATGTGCGTTTATGCCCAAGTCATTAAACCATCTATAATCTGGAAATTTTTCGCATAGTTGTTTTGCATTTTCTTTTATTTCCTTGCTGATATCAAATATCTTTTCGTAGAATGAAATATTGTGTTTTTCAAAGTCTGCTGGATGTATTACAACAAGTTTATCGTTAGGAATATCTAATTCTTCACACTCTTTACGTAGGATGTCAAAGTCTTTTTTGGGGAACGTATCGCTTATTATTTGATGAGCCCATGGCTCATTCTTAACATCACTACCAATGCATTTATCTAAAAAATATTTTCCAATCATTTGCCTTTTTCTAATAATTGTTTATATTTAGATTCTTTTAAATCTAACTGTACAAAAGGCCTATGAATGTATTGTTTAGGATTTGTCTCCAATATCATTATATCTTTCGATTGGGTAATCAAGAAAGTGTTATGGAAATATCGAAGTTTTTTCCCAGCCAGCACAATATCTACGCCTGAACTTTTATCATTTCTGTCCATGAAAAACCACAAACAAATCACTTCTTTATTTTTATTAATGTCTCTTATATCGTAGTATAGTTCGAAGGGAATTTTATATTTCGAATCAAACTCGGTCCATAACGGGTGTTCAAGGTTATTCATATTCTCATAAAGTTTATCATATTCTTTACGGTCAAATAATTCTGCAGTATAGATATGCTCTACAGGCTCTTTAAAGATGTGTTGCTTCTTAATGCTGTCCCAATTCATTATGCACTGAATAGATTGATTGCTTCCTTCTTCTAGTCATCGGAGTACTCACAATTCCTATATCCATCAAACCACGGACCTCCCTCTGTGTAATGTAATATTCTAGGTGATCCGTCCTCAGGTTCTCTATACCATCCAACCAACCAATTATAATTGTGTGGTAATGATCCTATGTCGGAATCTTCAAGCCAAGAAAATCTGTGTAGGAATTTAGGTGTTTGCTCATTTAAGAATTCTGGTGTAAGTATCTTATTTTTAGGATGTTCACAATTCCAAAGCACCATGCTTGACCAATTTTTTCTTGGATAAACTGTTTGCACTTGTCCATCCATTTTGGTAGTTTCTTTGGGTGTGTAGTCGTGCTGTACACAGACCACTGCCTTGCTAGGATCCATATATTTCGTAAGCATATGGCTTGGTATCTTCCATAGGAAATCACAGTCACAAAATACTGCCCAACCTTTATAGTCGTTTAGATAAGGTACAAAAAATCTTGTAAATGTAAATTCTGTTGTTTCAAGTTTGTCTCGTTCACGGGTGT
>MDTG01293990.1_pt1 | contig 10676 bp, 15 predicted proteins | sample 811421 | NCBI WGS metagenome assembly MDTG01 (sample SAMN05326645, study PRJNA326480) | marine metagenome | isolation source: seawater | place: Pacific Ocean: South East | collected 2011
AAGTAATAAAAGAAATAAAAGTAGAGCAAGAAGCAGAAGCGAAAGCAAAGCAACTAGAAGAATTCAAAAAAAGAGAAAAAGAAGAGAAAGAGGCACTTGAAGAAATCTCTCGCAAGGCAGAACAGGAAGAACTTGACCAAATAATAGCAGACCATGAAGAAAGCCTGTTCTATGATAGATTCAAGAAAGAACAAAAGGATGATCCGGGTATAGCAGAACAGATAGAAGAAGCAATGAAGACTGAAAGAACAAGGCCTGATTTCACAGAAGTCATCGAACCCGAACAGGCAGTGCAGGAGATGATGGAGAATCCTAAGAAAGCCATGGAAGAAAAAGTTGAAATAGTAAAAGAAACTGCACGAAAGACAGTAGAAGCAGATATGAGTAAACTGGCAATCGAGCCTGAAATAGGAGAATTTACTGGTGGATATAAACCATCATTTGTTAAGAAGTCGCAAGAAAAAATAAACAAAGATGCATATGTTCAAAATGAGGAACAGACAGAAAAAACTAATTGGAAAAAAATTAAATCAAAAGTGGCGTCAGAAGAGCAGTACCATGAGATGCAAGAAAAAAGGATTGCTGATCTAATGTCAAAATTGGACACAGGAGAAATTCAGATGGAAGACTTAACTCCGGAAGATAGACAGGTTATAATAGATATAAGAATGCAGAACGAAAGTGGCGACAATTTAAAATAAATCATGGCAATGCAATTAAAAATCTTTGACAGCACCGGTATGGTGACCCTGGTCAGCCCACCCTCAATGATGAAGGGCGGTGAGATAGGTTTTACTTTCGTGAACATAAAAGAGAAAGAAAAAAATTATTTTGCCAAAGAAGTCAATAAGGTTTTCCCGGATGACAACGTGGTTATGTACATGCCTGGAGGTGCTCAAAAAAGTTGGCTAACACAGGCCATCAGCGAATCGAAGTATGTGTTACTGGACCAATCTACCGTGCCTTTATGGATCGAAGAGATGGTGCCGGAAAATAAACGTTATTATGTCAATCAGGAACAATCGGTCGTGAATATTTTTGAAAAAATAATAAATGCAAGGAAGTTAAATGTCTGAAGAAAATTTAGTTTGTTCGTTCTGTTCTAAGTCACGTAAGGATGTGACCAAGATGATTGTAGGTGCAAGTAAGACTTCTATCTGCAATGAGTGTGTAAAGCTCTGTGTTGAGATTCTAGACGAAGATCAAATTAAAATAAGACAGGAAAAATTAAAAGCTGGTGACTTGGAAGTCCTAAACCCGGTCAACATCAAAGAGTACCTAGATCAATATGTAATAGGACAGGACGCCGCAAAAACTGTGATGTCAGTAGCTGTCGCAAATCACTACAAACGGATTGTGAATCCTCCCTCAGATTTTGACCTGGACAAGTCAAATGTAATGGTTCTTGGAGCCACAGGTGCTGGTAAAACACTTATGGCCAAAACAATAGCTAGATATCTTGACGTTCCGTTTACAATAGCAGATGCCACGACACTAACAGAATCTGGTTACGTTGGAGAAGATGTTGAGAACGTTGTACAGAAGTTGTATGCAAGTGCGGGTGGAAATATACAAAAGACAGAGCAAGGAATAATATTCATTGATGAGATTGACAAGATATGCAGGAAAGGTGAAAACACTTCTATAACAAGAGATGTGTCTGGAGAAGGTGTTCAACAAGGACTGCTTAAAATAGTAGAAGGGACCGAGTGCAGGGTGCCACCGCAGGGCGGCAGGAAACATCCTGATTCACAAATGATAACTATCAACACAAAAAACATATTGTTTATAGTCGGAGGAGCATTTACAGAACTTGAAAGGCAGATAGAAAAGAACCAATCAAGTGGCATAGGTTTTGGAGCCAGTCTCAGAGACAGTGAAGGCAAAAACTATCTTGCCAGTGTGAAGCCCGAGGATCTTATCAAGTATGGTTTGATACCAGAGTTCGTGGGTAGGTTTAGCATGATCACCCATGTGAATCAACTTTCGGAAGAACAACTTGTCAAGATACTTACAGAACCAAAGAATGCTATTATTAAACAGATGCAATACTTGTTTAACCTTGATGACATAAGGATTGATTTTACCAAAGAGGCCAAGATCAGCATAGCCAAAAAGGCTAAAGATCTCGGAACAAACGCCAGAGGATTGAAAAACATAATGGACAACATACTGTTGCCATTCCAATTTGATGCTGTTGAAATGAAGAACAAGGGAGTTGAAACTATTAAGATCACGGAGCAGGTGGTTGACAATTCAGCTGACCCTGTGTTAGTATTTAAAAAAACGAATGCAACATCAAAAACACAGAACTAATTTCCGTGCCGACAGGCCCAAATTTGTAAAAAAAGCATCAAACAGACCAATAGGATTCAAAGGATATTATGTTGAGGTACGCGACGAAGAAGATCCACTAAGAGCATACCGAAAAATGAAGAAATGGATCAAGGAAGATCGCTTCGTTGAAAGGGTAAAAGAGAAATCAACGTTCAGAAAACCCTCAGAAATTAAAAGAGAAAAAGCAAAACAAAAGAAAATTGTCCTTAGAAAATTACGCAGAGAACGTGACGACAACCGTTTTATGGGTAGGACCAAACGGGGCAGATAATTATTTTACCAAAAAAGGTCGCAATTTGACATATAGTACATATATGTTATAATAAATAAAGTTGAAGATTGCTTTAGATAGGATCTTCAATAACATTAACTCGCTAACTTAGGAGGAAAGCAAATGAAAAACAATCTATCTATCTTTAATAACTTAAGACCACTTACAGTAGGTTTCGATGATATGTTCGATCACTTTGAGCATATGATGGACGACCGTTTGTTCGCGAATGGCACTGTGGGTAATTTCCCGCCTTACAATATTGTAAAGACTGGAAAGAACACTTACAACATAGAACTTGCACTTGCAGGCTTCAACAAAAAAGACATTGAAGTTGAGTACGAGGACAACAACCTTGTAGTCAAATCAAAGAAAGTTGAAAAGTCTGAAGCTGATGAAACAACAGATGAGAATGGTAATGTGCTTCATAGGGGGATTTCTAAAAGAAGTTTCACAAGAGCATTTACTATTGCATCAGATGTTGAAGTACAAGGTGCTGAACTTAAGGATGGTCTATTAACAGTTGCACTGGAGAGAATTATTCCAGATGCCAAAAAAGCAAGATCAATCGAGATCAAGTAAACTGACGAGATAGGTGGGGTGGTAAAACACCCTGCCCATCCATAGACAAAGCAAAAAAATATGTTATAATAAGGAGATATATGAGTAAAATAATTGGAATAGATTTAGGAACAACAAACTCTTGCGTCGCCATAATGGAAGGGTCGCAGGCAAAGGTATTGGAAAATGCTGAAGGTAAAAGAACAACACCTTCGGTAGTCGCATTTGGAGATGAAAATTTGGTGGGGGATCCTGCAAAGAGACAAGCAGTGACAAATCCTGAAAACACCATCTTCGCCGCAAAGAGACTAATTGGTAGAACATTCGACGGAGACTCTGTACAGAAAGACATACAGACATCACCGTTTAAAATCATAAAAGCAGACAACGGAGATGCTTGGGTAGAAGCAAAAGGCGAGAAGTATTCACCATCGCAGATATCTGCGTTCACTTTACAGAAGATGAAAGAAACTGCTGAAAAATATCTAGGACAGGCAGTTACCAAGGCTGTGATTACTGTGCCGGCATACTTCAATGACTCACAGAGACAGGCAACAAAGGACGCAGGCAAGATAGCAGGACTAGAGGTTGAAAGGATTGTTAACGAACCAACGGCGGCCGCACTTGCATACGGACTCGATAAAAAGAAATCAGGTAAGGTAGCAGTGTACGATTTAGGAGGTGGTACATTTGATGTATCTATCCTAGAGATAGGCGACGGTGTGTTTGAAGTCAAATCTACAAACGGTGACACATCATTAGGTGGTGAGGACTTTGACAACAGCATAGTAGAATACTTGATAACTGAATTCAAAAAGGACACAGGTATTGACATAAGCAACGACAGTTTAGCCATGCAAAGGATCAAAGAAGCGGCAGAGAAGGCCAAATGTGAACTTTCTTCAACAGCACAGACGGAGATTAACCTGCCATTTATTACGGCGGATAAGACCGGACCAAAACACTTGAACATTAAAATGAACAGGGCGAAATTAGAATCTCTTGTTGAGAAGTTGATTGAGAGAACACTGGCTCCTTGCAAGACTGCGTTAAAGGATTCGGGTATAAGTGCAAACGAGATCAATGAAGTAATATTAGTTGGTGGTATGACTCGTATGCCTAAAGTAATTGAAACAGTAAAAAATTTCTTTGGTAAGGAACCACATAAAGGAGTCAACCCAGATGAGGTGGTGGCCGTAGGAGCCGCTATACAGGGTGGTGTACTTCAAGGTGACGTCAAAGATGTGTTGTTATTGGATGTGACACCATTGTCATTAGGAATAGAAACTGTTGGAGAAGTTACCACGAGATTAATTGACAAGAACACTACAATACCTACAAAGAAAAGCCAAGTGTTCTCGACTGCAATTGACAACCAGTCAGCAGTTACAATTAAGGTTGTACAGGGTGAAAGAGAAATGGCCGCAGACAACAAACAGCTAGGAACATTCAATCTTGATGGCATAGCACCAGCACCAAGAGGCGTACCTCAGATAGAGGTAACATTTGACATAGACGCAAATGGTATTGTAAACGTAAGTGCAAAAGACAAAGGCACAGGAAAAGAGCAGAAGATTACGATACAGGCGTCGGGTGGATTGTCAGAAGGTGAAATAGATCAAATGATCAAGGACGCTGAAGCCAACAAAGAAGCTGACAAGAAAAAACGTGAGACTGTTGACGCAAGGAACATGGGCGAACAGACAGCACACCAGGCAGAGAAGGCAGTGAAAGAACACGGTGACAAGGTGACCCCAGAAGAGAAAACCCTAATAGAAACAAAAATCAAAGAGCTGAGGGATACTCTCAAGGACGGAGACTTTGACACAATCACTGCTAAGGCTAAAGAGCTAAATGAAGCACAGACAAAACTTGGCGAGGCGGTTTACAAAGCACAACAGCAGGAACAAACAGAAGTCAAGCCTGAAGAAAGTGAAGGCAAAAAAGAAGATGTTGTCGATGCTGAATTCGAAGAAGTAGATAAAGATAATAAGAAAGCAGGATAACCATGGAAGACATACAAACACTTACAAGGGAAAAGGTAAAACTTGATGAGCCTGGCCTTTACGATGTGATATTTCTGAACGACAATATAACAACGACTGAATTTGTTGTTAGGGTATTAAAACAGATATTTGGAAAGACACAGGAACAGGCCGAAGCAATCATGCATAAAATACACAATTCTGGATCGGGTATAGTAGGTTCCTATGTTCACGAAGTCGCCGAACAAAAAGGTATCGAGACAACTTTACTTGCAAGACAGGAAAACTTTCCTCTACAAATTAAAGTAAAGAAACAATGAACTACGAAAACTTTGTAACCCAGAATCAAAAGATAATACAGGCAATCAAAGACAGAGTGCCTGGAGATGATCAGGTGGATATGTACTATGGTACTCTCGATGTCGCAACCGCAAGATTCCATACAATACTTCTTAAGATATCACAAGATAGGTTGGCGGAACAAAGGCTTAAGAACGACGTTGATCTCTGTTTCAACGCAATCCAAGATTTTTATAAAAATGTGGAAAGATTTAGATTCTGGCCATTTTTTACAAAACCATTTATTAAAATAGTGATACACGGCATCGGGACCAAACGTATTCCAATGATTAAAAAATTATTAAATAGGCTTGAACATCAGAAAGAGTTTTATCACCAAGGTGACGACACTGTATGATATGGAATTGGATTTTTTGGACAATACCTCCAGAGTACTTAAGAAGATATTTCATAACTCTGTGGTTAGTGCTTTTCTTCCTACCGGGAGTTTTTCTTGGGGTGCGCCTCACAATATTTGGTATATTCCTAAACTTCTTATGGTACGATATTATTTTTTATTGTTGGTTAAGATTTAAAGAGAGAATGGAAGGAGAAGAGTAATGAAAGCAGTGGTATGGAGCAAACCAGCATGTCCTTTTTGTGTCAAGGCCAAAAATCTTTTAGATAGCAAAGGCATAGAGTTCGAAGAGAGAAATATAGCGTCTGGTTGGAAGATTCAGGATCTTTTGGAGGCGGCACCAAACGCCAAAACAATGCCTCAGATTTGGTTAGATGACGAATATGTGGGCGGATATTACGAACTAAAAGCAAAATTAGATCAAAAGTAATCTTTTCACGGCATTGACAAATTAGATAATTAGTATATAATAAGGCTAAGGAGGAAGATATGATCAAAGAGGCTTTAATTAAAAAATTACAAGGCGAGATCGAGGTAGCAAGAGCAGACCTTTTGACTTTTTTAGAAAAACCAATAGGTGTAGCAGAACACATAGACTATGTCGCTACCGCTGAAAAGAAACTTGAGACACTTGCTCACGCATCGGAGAAACTTGAATTTTTGAAAAATTTAGGTTAGTGAATGAAAGAAAACTTGGACGCACTTAAGGCGTACATCCGTGAACAAGAATTACTTACAAGAAGGTTAATTGTAAAAAATTCTCGTAAAAACGACTACAACGATATCAAACGTCAACTAGGCGAAAGCAAGAAGCGAGAGAAGACCGAGAGAGAACTTCGAAGAAAATATCCAGCAGTAAGAGAAGCATATAGGCACTATAAGTTAACAATGGCACTGGTAGGTAAAAAATGACATATACAGTGAATGACAAGTGTATAATGTGTAAACACACAGACTGCGTTGAGGTTTGCCCGGTTGACTGTTTCTATGAGGGAGAGAATATGCTGGTGATCCATCCGGACGAATGCATAGATTGTGGAGTGTGTGAACCTGAGTGTCCAGAGGACGCCATCAAGCCAGACACCGATGACGAGGGGGCCAAATGGGTGGAGTTCAACGGCAAATGGGCGGCACAGTGGGCAGTGATAACAACCAAAAAAGATCCTTTGCCTGACTATGAAAAACATTCAGGCGAAGAAGGAAGGTTGGAAAAGTATTTCAAAGACAAGTAATGAAGAAAAAATCAAAGTGGCAAGTGAAAAGAGAAAAAGATATTAGCAAAAGGTCACAGTTCGATCCCAAGATACACGAACTAGCCAGGCAAGGTGAAGGTTTTGGGATGAAGCGAGACTACAAAAGCAAACCAGGAGAACTGTCAGGTAGGAATCTGCCTTTTAAAAGTGACGATGAAAGTAATTGAAAAAATAGTGAAAATGGGACAAGATCTCAAGATGTTGCAGGGGCAAGATCGATTGCAGTATCTAGTGGACAAGGCACGAGAAGTGGAACCTCTGCCTGAGGCCGTAAAGACAGAAGAGAACAGGATCCACGGCTGTGCCAGTAAGTTATGGATAATAGGTGGCGCGGACTCCGATGAAAAAATGCAATACAAAGTTGATGGTGATGCATTTATAACAAAAGGAACTGCAAAAGTAGTGACAGACATTGTCAATGGGGAAGATAAAAATGAAGTGGCAAAATTAAAAGTGGAAAATTTTTCAGCATTGGGAATAAAGGAACTACTGACTGTGCAAAGGCAAAATGGTCTTGGACAGTTGATTGACAGAATAATTAGGATAGCACATGGATAAGGATGACAAACAGAGTATAAGAGCAGACGAATACGAGGAAAAGGTGCAACACGCACCTAATTGGCCGCCACAGCCTCAGCCTTCTCCTGCTGTTGACCCACAGCTCAAAACGGATCTTAGTGAAATCAAAGAGCATCCACCCACACAACAAGAATACATGCCACGAATAGTGGAGAAACTTAAGGAGTGTTATGATCCTGAGATCAGCGTGGACATCTATAACCTAGGTTTGATATATGACGTCAAGGTCACTGAAACGGGTTGGGTACACGTGTTGATGAGTCTAACAAGTGCATTCTGTCCGGCCGCCGACATGATACCCAGAGATGTGATGCAAAAAATCGAAAGCATACCAGGTCTCAAATGCAAGGTTAAAATTACCATGCAACCACAATGGGGCAGAGACATGATAAATCCAGAAATACGTGATCTCATGGGACTATAAACACAGTTGACACACGCTTGTTTTCATTATATAATATAGTTACATAGTTCCTAAAAGCATAGTGGGAAAGCGACGTGTAATTCGTCCACAGTACTTGCTACGGTAACAGTCCGAATGCCACCTAGGAACGCAACAGAGCAAGGAGACTCGATATGATTAGATTGATTCTAATATTAATCTTGGTGTCAATGAATATTGCCCAAGCAAAAACAGACGACTGTAAATGGAATAATGATATTCCGTGTGTTACAATAATAAAGCCAAACTCGAATGTTATATCATACAAGATATCTCCGAGTGAAATAATCACCAAACAGCAGATAGAGAAAAACAATCTAGTGGATGTCAAGAGTGTGCTGTCATACGTTAGTAATCTTTCGGTAGTGCAATCAGGCCCAACAGGACAACAGACATCTGTGTTCATGAGGGGTTCAAACTCCAACCACACTCTGGTGCTATTGAATGGTATTCCGATAAATGACCAATCAACAACGAATGGTGCCTTTGACTTCGGGCAAGATTTTACGCACAGTCTAAACAGAATAGAAGTCTACAAAGGTTCAGCAGGAGTGCATTTTGGTGCAGATGCTGTGGGTGGAGCAATCAATCTTATAACAGACATAGACTACGACAACAAAATTACTGTTGGAGGTTCCACTGGCACAAAATCAATAAATGGAAACATCTATCACAGAATTAATGATTGGGATATTGGAGTTTCGGGTGGTATTCACGAAAGTGAAACTGAATCTGCACTTAAAGGCGGCACCGACAAAGACGGTGTAGAAAATAAATCAATTGCCCTAACAATCAAAAAATGGTTTACAAACAACTTACAGTTCAGAACAAATATCCTTGCAAGGAACACATATGCTGATTTGGACGGGCATTCACTTTCTTTACAAAATGGCTATGATGCTGACAATAACCTTTATGCTTTACAGACCGGTATTGATTATAACACAAGAACATCCAGGAACTACATCACATTACACACACACGCATACGAAAGAGATTACGTGAGTCCAGGTGAATTGGACACGTATGAATCTAACTCCTATGTCCTAAGGTCTGAACACAAAAACAAAGTGTCAGAAAAATTCACATACGGTGTAGGTTTTGAATATAAGGTGGATGAGGCAACTTTTGCCAATGAGGGGTCATACAACAGTTCTCTTGATGGTGATTACTCCAACACTGGTATCTTTGCAAATATAGGATATGCATTGACAGATGACCTGTCCGCAACCATGCATTACAGAACAGACTCCAATGAAATCACAAACTCCAATGAAAGTTATAAATTTGGACTATTAAAGGAAAACATCCTACCTGATTTAGACCTAACACTATCTCACAGCACAGGTTTTAAAAATCCTAGCCTGTATGAACTTTTTGGTGCAGACAATTATGGATACACAGGAAATAGGAACCTGGACGCAGAGGAAAGTGAAACAAATGAATTAGGACTTGAATATAAATCATTCACACTTAATTTGTTTGAAACAAATATCATGAGTCCTATAACATACAGTTATCCAACTTACATCAACGGTGCTGGCACTTTAAAACAAAGTGGAATAGAACTAGGGTGGAACTATCGAGATGACCTAACCACAGTAAGTTGGCACGGTACGAGCCTCAGCAGTAAGAAGGTAAATGGTGGGGATCAGTTGAGAAGGCCTGAGTGGAGCACTGGCTTCAATGTGGAGAGAAAACTCAGAGATGGATTCAATCTAATTACAAATTATAATTTCATAGGTGAACACTTCGACATACACAATTCAAATTGGAGCACAATAAGAATGCCAGAGGTACATATGCTTGACCTCGGCATTACAAAGAACTACTACGGATTGGAAATGGGAATAAAGGTAAACAATTTACTAGATGAGGATTACCAAGCACCGCATGGATTTTCACAACAGGGGATTAATTTAGGACTAATTATTAAAAGTAGGTTCTAATGCAAGTTCAACTTATAGATAAAATGGGCACAGACTTGTCTGTGGTCAACGCCGCAAGGGTAAGTTACTCCAAAGAAAGCAAAGCATTCACTGTGCAGGATGAACGTCTGATAAAATATCTGGCTGAACACGAGCACTGGTCACCTTTCGCACACGCATCAATGCAGTTCAGGATCAAGGCTCCGATATTCGTGGCGAGGCAACTTGTCAAACACCAGGTGGGTCTTGTGTGGAACGAGGTGTCGAGGAGATATGTGGACAATCCACCAGAACTGTATCAACCAGATGCATGGAGAGGCAGGCCCAAAAACAGCAAACAGGGTTCGGATGGCACAGTTGAACTAGGTCAAACCATAGATCACAATCTGGAAACAACAATGGAAAGTTGTCTGATACTGTACAACACACTGATACAAAAAGGTGTTGCACCAGAACAGGCACGTATGGTGTTGCCACAGTCAATGATGACGGAATGGTATTGGTCGGGCACAGTGTACGCATTCGCAAGGGTGTGTAACCTGAGATGCAAACCAGACACTCAGAAGGAGACACAGGACGTTGCAAACGTGATAGATAAATTAGCAGACGAGGCTTTCCCTTAC
>MDTG01332152.1_pt1 | contig 10676 bp, 4 predicted proteins | sample 811421 | NCBI WGS metagenome assembly MDTG01 (sample SAMN05326645, study PRJNA326480) | marine metagenome | isolation source: seawater | place: Pacific Ocean: South East | collected 2011
CAAGGCGGAGGCGGAAGCAGTCAAGGCGGAGGCGGAAGCAGTCAAGGCGGAGGCGGAAGCAGTCAAGGCGGAGGCGGAAGCAGCAAAGGCGGAAGCCAAAGCAAAGGCGGAAGCGGTCAAGGCAGAGGCGGAAGCCAAAGCAAAGGCGGAAGCCAAAGCAAAAGCGGAGGCGGAAGTCAAAGCAGCCAATGCGGAGGCGGAAGTCAAAGCAGCCAAGGCAGAGGTGGAAGCAGCCAAGGCAGAGGCGGAAGCAGCCAAGGCAGAGGCGGAAGCGGTCAAGATGGAAGCCAAAGCAAATGCGGAAGTCAAAGCAAAGGCGGAAGCCAAAGCAAAAGCGGAGGCGGAAGTCAAAGCAGAGGCGGAATCAGCCAAGGCAGAGGCGGAAGCAGCAAAGGCGGAGGCGGAAGCAGCAAAGGCGGAAGCCAAAGCAGAGGCGGAATCAGCCAAGGCAGAGGCGGATAATATTATATCAGATTATAATAACGATATGTTTTCAATAGTAGATAAAGATAGAAATACTAGTACTACTTTAGTTAAACAAGATAATGTTAATGTTAAAAATACCATGTTATCAATAGTAGATAAAGATCCAAAACGTACTATCATTTCAAAAGAAATGCAAAGGAAAAATGCTAAGGTTGAATTTAGGAAAAAAGTAGCATCGCGTCAAAAAGAAATTGCACTACTAAGAAAGGGTTCTAAAGCAATAGCGCAAACCAAAGAAAAAGCAATAGCGCAAACCAAAGAAAAAGCAATTGCACAAATAAGAAAGGGATCTTATCAGAATACTAATTATTTAAAGGTGCAAGATTTTTTACACACTATGAAAATTACAAATGTAAATGAAAAAATAAATATTTACATACATGAAGATATAAAATGTGTTAAGTCAATTAATAATTTAATAAAACACAACATGATTCAGCAAGAAAAATACGATTGTTGTAATTTAATTATTTCAAATGATATTGAAATAATAAAAAAATCAGGAAAAGATGGTAAAATTGTATTTACAAGTAAGAAATATAATTATCCTAATACAGTTTTTGTAAATGAAAATGTAGACTTATTAACCTTAAAAACATATGACTTTAATCATAAAACTTATAAAGATTTTATCAAAGATAATATGGAATCATTTATAGAAAATAAAAAAAGAACAAAAACGGTAGTATATATTCCAGTTTGGGGAAGATATAGTTTATTGAAACAAAATATCGATACAATAAAAAATCAAACAGAAAAATGTGTTATTATAGGAATTTGTAGTAATAAATCTGATTATGATTTTGTAAAAGAAAATGATATTATTTCAATTGCTACATTAAACAGACCTTTGGGAAAAAAATATCAAATAGGATTAGAATTATCAAAAATATTTTATCCAAAAAATGTTATTATTATGGGTTCGGATGATATTATGACTGATAATTATGTAGAAAACATAAATAGATATAATGATACATATGATATTATAGGACTTAATTATTGGAAAATATTTGATATAAATAAGAATAAATATTATTCTTTGAAATATAAACATGAAATAATCAATGGTTATTGGGGTGGGAAATCAAGTAAATATGTAAGACTATATGATACAGACAAATATGGATTTACTGCAGATATTTGTAAAACAATACCATTTACGATTGGTGCTGGTAGATCAATTAGTTATAGAGTATTAGATAAATTAAATTGGAAATTATATTTAAATGAGAATAAATCATTAGATACATTATCTTTATTTAAATTATTAATAATGAATAAATGTTCATATATTACATTGGATAAGTCGGATTTTTATGTAATTTCATTGAAAGATGATAATGAGGATATGATTACCAGTTTGGGTGCTATTTTTAAAAGTCATCAATTGGAAGTAATTGAAGATTAAACTCTTATAGTTACAAATAGTATAAATAATTTTAAAAATTGTAAATTAAAATTATTTTTTATGTTCGTCCAAAAGTTTATTATAAGATAATATATCAATTGATATATTTTCATCTTTACACATTAATTCTATAATATCAAATGGTAAACCGGTTCCTGTATTTAATTTGAATGCTATTTCTCCTGTTAAAATTGTTTTATTCTGTTTTTTTAAATATTTAATATGTTTTTTTATCACTTTTTTCCCTTTATTTAAAGTATTTTGAAATAAAATTTCTTCGTTTGTTATAATTTGAATAATTTTATCTTTATTTAATTTGTATGATACCGATAAATAATCAATAACTTTTTCAATAATAGCTGTTAAAAATAATTCTTGTCCGCCTAATTTATTTCCGAAAAAAATGGCTCTGCGAATTATTTTACGTATAACATAATCTCTTCCATTCGGTCCAGGGATACAACCATCATTTATAGATATAATTAATGTTCTTGCGTGATCTGCTATAACTCTATACGCCATGTCTTTATTATTCGTATCATCAATAACATTGCCTGTATATTTTTCACATTGAATAGTATTTTGTATTATATCAATTATGGGAGTAAAAATATCGGTATCATAATTTGATAATTTATTATGTAAAATACTTGCAAGACGTTCAAATCCCATTCCTGTATCAATAAATGTGTTAGACATTTTGGATAAAACACCACTATCTAACATGTTATATTGAATTGAAACAATATTCCATATTTCAAGAACATTTGGATCATCTTTATTTACTAGGTCACTTGCATTTCGATTACCAATTCTATCATAATGAATTTCAGTACAAGGTCCACAAGGACCGGTTTTATCCATCATCCAAAAATTATCTTGCATGTTTCCTTCTACAATATGGTCTTCGGGTAAATATTTCTTCCAATATTCGCGAGTATCAATATCTGCTTTAATATTTAATTTTTCATCACCTTCAAAATAAGTAACGTATAAATCATCAGAGTTTATTTTATAATGTTTTGTTAAAAGTTCCCATGCAAAATCAATGGCTTTATCCATACCATAATCGCTAAATGACCAAGATCCTAACATTTCAAAAAACGTATGATGATAAACATCTTTTCCAACATCTTCTAAATCATTGTGTTTACCTCCTGCGCGAATACATTTTTGACTGTTATATGCTCGCTTTAAATTATTAAATTTATCAGGAACATTTTCATTTAAAAAAATGGGTTTAAATTGGTTCATACCTGCATTAATAAATAATAATGTATTATCATTTTCAGGTATAACATTAGAACTTTCAATGTGTATATGTCCGTTTTCTTCGAAAAAATTGCTAAATATTTCTTTGATTTTTATACTGTTCATTATACAAACAGTATAAAATAATCGAGTTAGAATAGCTTCGCACTATCTTCTTCTACCAAGGTAGCTGTTTTACTACATAAACTATAACCCATAATGGAGTTAGAATAGATTCGCACTATCTTCTTCTACCAAGGTAGCTGTTTTACTACATAAACTATAACCCCAATATATGGAGATATATTTTTTTCCACAGAAATTATAATTATTATTAATTTATTCAATTTTCATATTTTCAATTTCTAAACTAAAATTGCTAAATATTTCTTTGATTTTTATAATGTTTATTATATATATATATATATGAACGGTATAGACAGTACTTTAGTTGTTAAACATAATCCATTATATTCTGATATAAAAATACACGATAATTATTTATATATTAAAAATGAATTATCGAATATTGATAAATTTTATATTGAAACAGAAAAAATAAAATTTAGTTTTAATAACAATGAAGAAATAGAGTTATCTATAAATATTCATAACAATATTGAGAAATGTAAATTAGTATTATTTGTTAAAACATATCAAAATAATATCGTTCAAGACGAAAAATTTACTCTAAATATTGAAAATGGTGAAAATCATAAAACAATTAAATTTAATACTAAATTTAGTATAGACCATTTTTTAGTAGCATTTTTTATAAATAAATGTTTTAAAGTCCATTTAAATATTTATGATATTAATATCATATCTCACAATCATAAATTAGAATTTAAAAGTATTAATAATGTAGTTAGAGATAATAGAAATAAAATAATACAAAAAATGAACCAATCCTCTCTTACTCGTCAAAATGACGAATATTATAAATCGTATATTAATATAATAAATGATTTTTTGTACGATAAGAACCTTTCTAAATCGACAATATTAGAACTTGGACCCGGAACATTCGATTTTGCAACAATCGCTAGAAGTTATGGTGCCGAAATGGTTGTTATTGATAAAGATTTGGCAGTGATTGAATTAGGAATATTTGATAACTTTAATGTAATAGCGTCTAATTTAATTACTTGTAACTATGATTTGTTTAAAAAATCATTTGATGGTATATTTTGTAGAGCTTCTATAAACCCATTCTGGTTTACAAAATTAGAGGAATTAGAAAAATTTATTATTAAATTAGACGCTTGCGTGAATAAAGATGGGTGGGCGCTGATTTCTCCGTATATAAGACATTCACACAGAAAAAACTATTCTACCGAAGACGTTAATATAATTCTAGCTTATCAAAAAAAATGTTTTATAAACCTTGGGTATAATTTCATTGAGGAACACGATAATATATTAAAAACTAAATATAATATAAATAGTGATCATAGTGCAATTATATTTTATAAAAATATAAATCCAAAAATAAATTAACTTATAGAAAAATGGTTTATCACAAATTGATCATTATCTTTACCATTAATTAAAAATCCAATAAATATTATATTATTTGTTTCAGAGTTAATATCACAATTTATTGTAGTTAATTCTTTATTAAGTTTATAATTGTTATTGATAACAATTTTTTTACCGTCTTGATCTGTTATCCATAATCTAACTAAAGCATCGCTCTTATTATATCCAGTAATTGTAATATTATAATTTGCATTTTGTTCTACACTTATCATCTTCTTTATTCCATTTGTCCCTTCACTCAAATTATTAATTGTAATTAAATTTACATCTGAATAATCTAAAAATACATTTTTATGAGGTAAAAATAATAAATTATTTATATTCTCATATTTGATAATATCCCAATCGTAAACATTAAAAATATCATTTTCACTATAGGTATTAAAAAAAATACATAGTTGAATATATTCAAAGTCACCCGTATAAAAAGATATATTATGTAATTGATTTTTATTATTTGAAAAGAATATATTTGTTAATATTTTTTCAAATTGGGGACCATATATCATAAAACGACCAGTTATATTTTTTTCTGTATATGCATTTACTTTCCAATTATAATATGATTTTCTTTCCAATTTTAAAGTTTTTCGTATTCCACAAGTTCCCTTACTATTTCTAATAACTTTTGTTAGCTCATTCGTTTCATTTAATATTATATCATTAAGATTTGGATGTTTATTGAATAATTTATGATTCACATTTTTATTAACAAACATCATATATGGTTCCCATAATAGTTTTTTTTTCCATTGTATTAATTTACCACCGGTACCTTGAAAATAACCGCCATATAGCAAATAATCAAAACTATTTTTTGAAAGTAACCATTCCATAATAAAGAAATGTAGATGATACATAATTCCGTATACTAAATAATCTCCGTGACCTAATATTTTTGCATATCCACAAATACGATTTTCACCTCTTACATTTATGTAACCAATTAATTTTTCATTAACAACTAAATCATTCTGCATATATCCATCATTTTTTTCAAAAATTCCAAAATATTCAGTGAAAAATAATTCATTCTCTATGTTTAATAAATCATCTAATTTATTTTTTTGTATGTTTTGAATATTTTTATACGCAGTAGTCATGACGCCACCAGAACGAACCTCTTTTGAATTATTGATTTCAATTATATCTGGTAAATGATTACTATATACAAATCTTTTGCAGTAATATTTTTTTTTTAACGAAATGTTATAGGGATACCATATACTTTTTTTAAATTTTTTCGTGTGTCCACAATTCATTTTTATCTTTTCTATGTAACTATCAAATGAACCAAAATGAGATAATTCGATTAATGCAGCTATTGTGTGTGGGTCCCTATCAATTCCAAAAATTTTTATATCGTGACTTAACAATGAACCTTTGTATTTTGTTGGAGTATTATCAAAGTTTAATACTACTTTTTTCATATTTAATATTATATAAAGATAAAATATTAAATACCAAATTGTTGATTGTAATTAATTCTATTCTTTATAATAAAGTAAATTGGCATAAGGTAAAATACTATATGCTCCCAAGTAATATGACGAATTTTTTATATCTTCATATATTTTTTTTGATCCTATGATATTTTCAGAATTATAAAAATTAGATATTATATTATATATATTTTTATTGTATTTGGTTAAAGGTAAATATTTTGATATTATATTTACTCTATATTTGTTCAATAAATTTAACTCATTTGTTCCGTCAATATACCAATTTATTTTTCCATTATTCCATATATGTTTAACAAAAGTATTCGATAATTTAATTAAATCTTCTTGTGTAAAAATTATATTTTCAATATATCCAGCGTAAATCATATCTACTGCAAAACTTCCGTGAGATAAATCTTCGGGTTTGCTTGCTTTTATTTTATATGTTCCATCGTAATAAACTTCTTTACTAATCATCGGCATATAGTCCCATGTTAAACAATCATTGTATATTATTGCTTTTTGGTTTGGATTATTAATAAAATATTTAAAATATTCACATGTTTTAATAAAATAATTTTTATATTTTATATCTTTTGTAGCTCTAAAATATTCCAAACAACATAGACCAGTTATGAATACATAATTCAATGGTTCTTCACTGTCTGGAAAACGAATTTTATGGAATTTATTTTTAAAATACCCACCTCTTCCGGGTGTTTCAACATAATCATCGTCTAAAATTTCCATCGCTAATTTACAACTTTCAAGATATGTTTTTGATATTTTTTTATATTCAAATAAATTATAATTATTAACTAAATTATAAAACTCTAATAATCGCCAACATATAAGCGCTGTATGACAATTAAACTCATTCGGATATTTATTGTTACCATAAAATTTATATGAATATTTTGTAGATGACCACCCATGAGTTTTTTCCCCAGTGATATAATCAGTTATATCTAACTTTATATTTGTAGTATTTATAATATGATTTGCAGTTTCAATAAATAAATTTATAAAATATTGGTTTAATGTATATTTATATAACTTAATCAATGATTCTAAATAATATGTATAATCCCACGCATAAAACCCATTTTTATTAGATGACCATTCACTTGCATTTAAATATATTTTTTTTAAGAAATTAAAGTGATGGACATCGCTAGATTGTTTAATAGTTGTTTCTAATTTAATATTATAAAACGTATTATTTTGATAGATTAACGAATTATTTATATATTCATTTTCAATGTTATCGATTAATTTATACTTATTACCAATTGTAACATTAGATATCTTAGTTGCGGATTTATCATTAATTATATAAGTGGTTAAATTTTCATTTAATATTGTATCTAATTCTTTAAAACAAACATTTGAAACATAAAATTCTTGCTTACCACGAAAACAAACTATATGTAAATTATAAGTTCTATCGGAATCCCAATCATTTGTATCTATGATTACTTTGTATAATTTATTTCTAAATTTATACTCATTTATATTATTAATCACATCAATTGCTTCGTTATAATAATATAATCCATTATTATTTGAATATACAAAAGATGATATCCTTTCTCCATCATCATTATCTAGAAACAAATCTACAATAATATTATCATTCATTTTTATACCCATTATTTCAAATTGATAGAATTTTCCTTTTTTTAATGAAATATTTTTATATTCTATACCGGGCGTGGACAAATCAGTGTTATTAGTTACGTGTAATTCATTTTCATTGTTATGTATTGTTATTGAATTATCAGAAGTAAAATTATTTAAATCTAAATTTATTTTATTTTCTGTCTCATAAAATCTATCAAAACTCGCATTTATCTTATCATTACTAGGTTCATTAAATATAAGTACATTGTTAAATATTTTAAAATATACACTTATATTATTTATTTTATGTTCAATTAATAAAATTTGCTGTCCATTGTTTATAATCTTTACATTTTGTGCTATATTGTAAGTATGTTTTGTAAAATTTATGGTTGAAATAATATTATTATCCAATAAAATGTCTAACGAAACATTATTCGTTGGCATTTTTATCAATGAAATTTTATAATTAAAATAATTTTCATCTTTAAAATAATCGGTAATATTAATATTGTTTAATCGATAAATAGTAAGAGCATTTATATCGTCTTCGTAAGTATGAAGAAATATTGAATTAATTTTAATATCCGCATTTATTTTCGGACGGGTCAATAATAAATAAAACGTAACTAAGGTTGTATCATCTAATGTTTCAAATAATACATATATATAATCATCAGATATATTACGAGATAAATATTTATTAGACCAGACAATTATATTATTATTATTATCTATGATATATGGAAATATAGGAATATTTTCACTATTTTCTATGTTTATTCTTAAAACATATTTTTTTTTTGGATTAACACTAATTTTATCTATATACCGGATACCAGGCGTTCCATATAATTGGTAATCAGACAATATAATACTATTAATCGTGCTTGTTAATGAAATTATTCCATTGTTTACGAAATTATTTAAATCAAAAATCATTATACAGTATAATGATTTTTGAATATCTACAAAAAAATTAATTTAAATTATAACGCGTTTGCTGTTTAATTTATTAAAAACATTTAATATCATTATTGAAATATTATTATCTACGGACAATGAACCCGTAAAAACAACTGAACCAACACTAAAAACTTTACTACCATTATCTCTTTCGTATAAGTAAATATGTCCTCCCTTATCTTCTTTATTAATACCTTTTGCTAATATAAATTTATCATCATATATACATTGGTCAGTTTCATGACCCGATGAACCAGCACCAAATGAATCAACTGATAATTTATTATTTAAATTTTTTTTACCAATAAAATCATTATTTTTTAAATCAATACCTTCAAATATCCAATGATTAATATTAGTTATTTTGTATGGAGCAAAGTCATAGCATAAATTTTCATATAATGATCCCAATAATTCGTGTGGTTCAATAATTTCATCCATATGTTTTTTTCTAACCCATGTATTATACCCAATTATCCAATTTTTAATATTTTTAGAATTTACATATTTTTTACTCATATTTAACATTTCATCATCTGTTTTATTATTTTCTAAATCTTTTATCATCATATTATCTTTTATAAATACTTTTCTATATATATTATTACCTGATAATGCAATTATATTATTATTTATCGAGAATTCAGTAAAGGTTTTAAACATTTCATTAGACCAATATTCAGGATGACAATTTAATATTATATTATTATATTGATTTAAATTAACAGTATTTAAGTGTAAATCCATATCATCAATTAAATCATAATCAATATTATTATTATCTAACCAGTCTAATAAATAAGATTCTCCAATAAATAGATGACTATATCTATACTTGTTCACAATTTTATATTCATTAAATATGTAATATTTATTTTTAATTTCCTCTGAAATTCTTCGATTGGGACGCTTAAATGATACAATTTTACTCACCCCTTTTGGTCCAGTTGAATACTTAGTTTCACTGGGTAATTTCTTAGTCTTACTAGAATAATTATAATAACACGTCTTAATATCTAATATATATTCATTATCATTGTTTAAATATCCGTACTTAGTTTTATTAAAATAACTGTAATATCCATTCCAAGTATTATATGCATTATGGGTATTTGTATTAATCAATACTACATTTTTTTGCTGTATTATCGTATTATTTTTTAAAATAAAAAATAGATAAAATATATTATTATACAGTGTATTTGTAGTTTTTATTTTTATAATATATATTCCTTTTTTCCATGAATCGCTAATTTTAAAATTATACGATGGTTCCCAATCACAACCATAAGCAAACGATTTAATATTTGTATTTTGAATTTTTCCTTGTATATTTGAATCACTAATAATTGGATTATTATTTAATAGAAAATCTTTGTAAGTATAAATGTTTATAGAAAAACTTTCGTCAATTGTATTAACCATAACATTTACAGTTTCATTTTTATCAAATGAGGATTTACTTAAATAACCTTCAATATTTATACAATTTTGATCTGAATAAATTTTGCATTCAGAGTATGATTTAAAAATTTCAGGTTCTATTAATTTGTTATTAATAGAAAAATCTGAAAAAAATACTTTGTTAATAGTATTTTTATTGAAATATATATTTATTACAATATAATAAATATTAGTTTGTTTAAAAATATCTAATTCAGTTTCATTATTTTTAAGTTTAAACGTGTCTGTATTGATATAAATATTATCATTGTTATAATGATGAATCAGAATACAGGCGGCCAGTTTATTTTGATATTCATAATTAATCTTTATTTTAATTGATTTTTCTTCAAAAAATACAGGTTCGCTTGATAACTTATGGTGGATCTTACATTCGGCCTTCGATTCAAATACAATTTTATCATTTTCAACAATAAAAACATTTGATGGGTTTAGTAATTTCATTATATATATATATATATATATATATATATATATATAATGCAACA
>MDTG01348270.1_pt1 | contig 10675 bp, 8 predicted proteins | sample 811421 | NCBI WGS metagenome assembly MDTG01 (sample SAMN05326645, study PRJNA326480) | marine metagenome | isolation source: seawater | place: Pacific Ocean: South East | collected 2011
AGTACCCTTCGTAGGACTTATAAGTGATCCTGATTATATTACTAACTCAAAGATATTTAGTAGTTTATTATTTTTAGAAAATTATGATAGCAGGGTAATTACATTAATATCAGGTATTAGTATAGTTTTTTTATTTATACTCAGTAATGGCATGAATGCCTTCACATTATGGAGAACTATCAATTATACAGCTAATCAAAGTCATAAAATTTCTCAACATGTATATACAAAATATCTCAATCAACCGTATGGATTTTTTGTGAATAATAATATTTCTACTATATCAAGGAATATCTTAGATATATCTGTGAGTATTACTGAATCCATCTTTCTTCCAATATTACAAATAATATCTAGACTAATTGTCATGGTGCTAATATCTATACTTTTGATAAGCATAAATCCAGTAGTATTTATGTTTTCACTTGTTATATTAGCAATTCTATACTTTTTTATATTTAATAATATTAAAAAAAAGCTTAAATTATATGGCAACAAAAGACTTATTGCTAACGATGTAAGGTTTAAAAATATCAATGATTGTATGAATAGCATCAAAGATATAAAGTTTTATAATAGTGAAAAATATTACAGAGATTCTTTTTCAATAGCACAAAAAGATTTCCTTAATCTAACCGCTTCATCAACTTTGTTGACAACGTTACCTCGCTATCTGATTGAAATATTTGCATTTGGTGGATTTTTTGCAGTTATTCTATATATTATTTACATAGACAGTGATCTTAAAGAGCATTTGCCTACAATTGCACTATTTATTCTCGCATCTTATCGAATATTACCATCTATGCAACAAATATTTGCATTCACAGGATCAATTAAATTCAATTACCCTGCACTTAAAGTCATAAGAGAAATATATACGATGGGTGATAATATTAATTTAAAAAATCAAGTTTGTGATATGAATGAAGAGATTAAGTTTTCTAATGTATCTTTTTCTTATCAAGATAAAAAATTAGCATTAAAGAATATATCATTTGGGATAATAAAAAATAGCGTTACTGCAATTATAGGAACTACAGGTGCTGGTAAAACAACATTAATCGATTTGTTATTAGGTCTTTATAATCCTGATAAAGGAGAAATTCTCATTAACAGCAGAAATTATGATAAATATAGTGATAGATTAAAAATAGGTTACGTACCACAATTGCCTGCTTTTACAAATAACTCAATAAAAGAAAATATCGCTATAGGGATTTCAAACGATAAAATTGATATTAAAAAAATCATACATGTCTTGAAATTAGTTAATATGAATAATCATATAAATACTCTACCTAAACGATATGATACCATTATTGGTGATCGAGGAACTAAATTGAGTGGAGGTCAATTACAAAGATTAGCTATTGCGAGAGCATTATACTTTTCTCCTAACATACTTATTTTAGACGAGGCAACTAACGCATTAGATAATAAAACTGAGGAAGAGGTTTTTACATCATTAAAAAATATTGATGATATGACTATTATACTAGTAACACATAGATCATCGGCAATTCAGCAATGTGATCAAATATTTCATTTGACGAGCGATCATGTGAAACAGATTGATAAAAATAGTATTCAAGATTTATCAAAATATTTAAAAAAAACTGATGACATAGGTGGAAAAACTTGAAAGATACAATACTTATAACAGGCGCAGATGGGTTTATAGGATCACATCTCACTGAATTCTTAGTTAAAAAAAACTATAAGGTCAAAGTGATGTGCGTATACAATTCGTTCAATACTTGGGGATGGCTAGATTCTATTGAAAAAGATCTATTAAAAGATGTAGAAGTAATCTTGGGTGATGTACGTGATCCTAAATCAGTTAATGACTCAATGAAGGGAGTAGACGTAGTAATTCATTTAGCATCACTTATTGCCATTCCACATTCTTACCATTCGCCGTATTCTTATCTTAATACTAATATACTTGGTACGTTGAATATTATGGAGTCATGTTTGAAAAATAACATTAGCAAAATTATACACACATCTACTAGCGAAGTTTATGGTGATACCATAAAAATGCCTATTTCAGAAAATATTTTACCTTATGCAAAATCACCCTATGCTGCTACTAAAATAGGAGCAGATCAAATCGCTCAATCATATTATAGTAGCTTTAATTTACCAGTTACAATTATTCGCCCTTTTAATACATATGGACCAAGACAATCAAATAGAGCTATTATTCCAACAATAATAACGCAATTAATCTCAAACAAGAAGAAGATCAATCTTGGATCTCTTTATCCAACGCGAGATTTTTCATATGTTTTAGATACGATTAGAGGATTTGAATTAGCGATAAATAACAACAAAGCGATAGGTGAAATCATTAATATTGGATCTGGATTTGAAATTTCTATTAATGATCTGTTTCATACATTATGTAATATCGTAAAGAAATATCCTAAAATTACCACCGATTCGAATCGAGTTAGACCAAAAAAAGGAGAGGTGTTCAGACTTAAAGCAGATAATAGAAAAGCTGAAAAAATACTTAAATGGAAGCCAACATATAAAGGTAAAAATGGTCTCATAAAAGGTTTAAGAGAAACAGTAGAGTGGTTGTCAGATGAAAGAAATCTTATTAAATACAAAACAGATCATTATGTTAAGTGAATATAATAAAATTATAAAAAAAATTAAATCATGTCTACCTAAGCAGCGAAAAGGATACATGATACATGAGCCAAAATTTGATAATAAAACAATTGAGGATAGTAGAAAATGTCTTCTATCATCTTTCGTCTCAAACAAAGGGAAATATATTGATAAATTTGAAAATAAGTTAAAACAAATTACTGGATCTAAGTACATTTTATTAACAAATACCGGAACATCTGCACTATTTCTAAGTCTAAAATTATTAGATGTTAAAAAAACAGAAATACTAGTACCATCTATGACTTTTGTGGCAACAACTAATGTAATACTCTATCATGATGCTATCCCACATTTTTTAGATTGTGAAAAAAATTCTCCAACTATCGATCTTGATAAACTTGAAGAATATTTATCAACTAATTTTTACGTTAAAAATGGAAAATGTATTAATAAGAGTACTAATAACACAGTTAGTTGTATTATACCGGTACATGCGTATGGCAAACCTGTAGATACTAAAAAATTAGAGAACATAATGGAAAAATATTATATTAAAATTATAGAAGATGGTGCAGGTGCACTGGGGTCGTATCATAATGGAAATCATATTGGTTATGAACAACGTGCAAGCATAATATCATTCAATGGAAACAAAATTGTTACAACTGGTATGGGTGGTGCGATATTACTCAATAATTCCAAGGATTATAACTATCTCAAACATATTATGAGTACCGCAAGGATAGAGCATGAATGGAAAGTTTCACATGATCAATTGGGTTATAACTTACGGATGTCAAATATCAATGCATCGGTAGGCTTTAAACAGCTGTGTAATTTAAAAAAAACTTTATCCCTCAAAAAAAAATTATTCAATTTATATCAAAATGCTTTCAAGGATAATGAATATTGTTTTATAAGCGATAACTCGAAAAATTCAAGCCCAAATAACTGGATCATCAATTTAATGATGAAAGATAAATATGTTAAACATCAACAATCACTCATCAAACATATGCATAAAAATAAAATTTATGTAAGAGAATTATGGAAACCTCAACACTTAGCAAAGTATCTAAAATTATATCCGAAGTCAGACTTAAAAAACACAATGAAATTGTGGAAGAAAACTATTAGCTTGCCGAGCTCATATTATATAACATGAAAAGAAATATCGCTGTTGTTACATCTAGCAGAGCAGACTACAATCATTTATACCTCTTAGTTGACGCATTATATAAATCTAAATTTTTTAATTTAAGCCTAATTATTACTGGTATGCATACGATGAAAAAATATGGAGAGACATATAAAGAGATAGTAAAGGATGGATATAAACCGTATTTTATAATAGAAACAAAACAACGTAATACAGCTTATAAGGACATCTTGAGTGCTATGTCAAATCAACTCAAAGTATCATATCAAACCATAAAAAAAATAAATGCAGATATGATTATAGTTTTAGGAGATCGATATGATATGTATCCACTAGCATTAACGGCACACATAATGGGAATCCCTCTGGCACATTTTCACGGTGGGGAGGTTACTACTGGAGCTATTGATGATGCAATAAGACACTCGGTTTCAAAATTATCAGATATTCATTTCGTGGCAAATGATATCTTTAAAAATCGACTCATTCAAATGGGTGAGAGGAAAAAATACATCTTTAACGTTGGCTCACTGGGAGTAGATGCCATTAAACAAATAAAGTTCAAAAAAAGATCTTATGTAGAGTCTCTCATACCATTAACAAAGAAAAAGCAGTATTTTATGATCTCAATGCATCCAGAGACCATCAATAGTGATAATATCAAATTAATTAGTAATACGATAAAATCATTAGATAAGTTTAAAGATTACATTAAAATATTTTCTTATCCAAATTCAGACACAGAGAGTAATGTATTGTTAAAAGAAATTAAAAGATACGTGAAATCTAATAATAATTCTATATTGATAAAATCGTTTGGACGTATTGATTATCTTCACTTGTTAAAATATGCGGCAGTATTGATAGGTAATTCTTCATCTGGTTTGGTTGAAGCGCCATTTTTGCAAACACCAAGTGTAAACATAGGTAATAGACAAAATGGACGCCCTAAGTCTTCAACAGTATTCGATGCAAACTTATCAACATCAGTAATCGGCAATATTATCAATAAAGCGCTGTGCAAAAAACTTAACAATAAGAAAATAAGTTATAGTGGAAAAAATAATATTAGTAGAGTAATGAAAGTTTTAAGAACAGTCAATCTTACTAATATCAAAAAGAAAAAATTTGTAGATACAGTTGAAACAAAATAAAATATACATCATAGCAGAGATTGGGGTAAACCATAATGGCAATGTACAACATGCTAAAGATTTAATTCGTCATTGCAAAAGATCCGGAGCTGATGCTGTGAAATTCCAAACTTATTCGAGCGAAGATATTTGTGACGAAAATGCAAGAAAAGCAAATTATCAAACAAAAAATAAATCAAATGAGTCACAAATAGAAATGCTGAAAAAATATGAGTTATCACATCAAGATTTCAGATTACTTAATAAATTCGCGAAGATTCAAAAAATTGATTTTATCACCACAATTAGCGATATTAATGAAATTGATTTTATTACTAAAGATTTGAGACTAAAAACTATTAAAGTAGGGTCAGCTGATTTAACAAATATACAATTATTATTACATTTAGGGAAAACAAATAAAAACATTATATTATCAACAGGCATGTCAGATATTAATAAAATTAATATCGCTCTTTCAGCCCTTGCTTTTGGTAATAAGGAAAAAATATCTAATTTTACTAGAAAGTATTATAATTATCATACTAAAAATCTCAAATACATTAATAACAAAGTGACACTTTTACATTGTACAACGGAATATCCTGCTCCGTTAGAAGAATTAAATCTGAATGTGATTGATACATTCAAATCATTATACAAGATGAAAATTGGTTATTCAGATCACTCAAAAGAGTTGATCACAGCATCACTAGTATCAGCTAAAAATATTAATGTTATTGAAGTACATGTCACTAAATCAAATAAGATGAATGGACCGGACCACTTGAGTTCACTCAATATAGATACTTTTAAGAAGTATGTACAGGTAATTAAAAAAAGTGAGATAGCACTAGGATCATTTAAAAAACATATAACTAATTCAGAAAAGAAAAATCAGAAACAAGTAGTAAAAAGACTATTTATTAGGAAAGATATTGATTCTGGGCAAATCCTTAAAGATGAATATATTGCATGCAAAAGATCAAATAGTGGCATTCTTGCAAGTGAATATTCCAATATTATAAATAAGAAAGTCAATAAATCACTTAAGAAAGGTACAAGACTGGTAAAGCAGGTTTTAATTAAATGATTGATATTAAAAAAAATATATTACCGCTTAATTCAAAAATGTCTGATGCTATTCGTGTACTGCAAGAATGTCACTATAAATTGGTGCTTATTATAAATAAGAATAAATTAGTTGGAACGATAACAGATGGAGATATAAGAAGAGCACTCTTGAATAATCTTAATTTAGAAAATAAATGTAATGAAATTATGAATGATAATCCTAAATCAGCAAAAGAAAATGAGGTATCATATATTAAAGAACTGCTTCAAACTCATAACTATGTTCCCATTGTAGATAACTCTAACAATATTGTAAAAATTGTATCAAGCGATGATATGCATATTCAGCATAAGAATAAATGTAGTGTTTTAATTATGGCAGGTGGGAAGGGAGAAAGATTACATCCATTAACGCTAAGTACACCTAAACCCTTGCTGCCACTTCAAAAAAAACCTATTATCCATGAGATAGTTGATCGTCTGCATATGCATAACCTTGAAGACATTTTCATCTCAATACACTATAAGGGTAAGATAATTAAAAATTATTTTGATGATAATCTAGATAAATCAACAAATATAAAATTTTTAGAGGAAAATGAACCACTTGGAACAGCTGGATCATTATCACTACTGCAACCAACTAATATTACATCACCAGTTGTTGTAATTAACGGTGATGTATTAACTGATATCAATTATTCTGAATTAATTAATTATCACAATAATTCGAATTTAGATATTACAGTATGTGCTTCATTTTATGATATCCAAATACCTTTTGGAACAATAGAGATAGAAAATGATAGACTGGTAAACATAATCGAGAAGCCATTAAAAAAATATCTTATCAATGCTGGCATTTATGTTGTGAATCCAATTATTATTAATAATCTTCAATATAATAAAAAAATTGATATGACAGACATTATTTCTAATGCAATTAATCAAAATAATGTTGGAATATTTCCTATGCATGAACAATGGATTGATATTGGCAGTCATGAGAGCTATGAAAAAGCGAAAAAATAGTAAAATACCAGTAGATATCTTAGTGATAGGAACTGGAAATATTGCAAAAAGACATATTCAAAATCTTCTGAAGTTATTTCCATTGAAGACGATCTATGTTCTCAAAAGGTCTCATCTTAAAATAGATAAGTTTTTTAATAAATCAGGCATTAAATTAATAAGTAGCCTTAACAGGATAACAGCTGCAAATAGGAGATCACTTGCTTTAATATGTTCTCCTGCAATTTATCATGTAAAAGATATCAAAAGTTCCATAGATATGGGGTTTAATATATTTACTGAGAAACCATTAATGACTAGGAATCAGAGAATATCATTATTATTAGAAAAACTCTCCACAAAAAAACTATTAACACATGTTGGTTATAACATGAGATTTACTAATCGAATAAAATATATAAAAAATAAATTATTAGATAAAAAGATAGCGGATATTCAAGGTGTAGAAATCGTTGTTTATACTGATTTTAGGAAATGGAGGAAAAATAAGAATTATAGGGATACTGTATCTTTCGATAAATCACTAGGCGGTGGTGTGATCAATGAGTTAAGTCATGAAGTAGACTATATGATATATTTATTTGGTATTCCAAAAAGCGTAAAGGTGTTAGACATAAGCACTCATAATTTAGATTCAAATGTTGAACTGAATATTAAAGCAAGTTTTAATTATCGTAATAAATTAGATATTAGTTTGTGTGCGAATATGCTCTCTCCTAGTGAAAAACGACTTTGTACTATTGTCTCGAAAAATAATGTTATCAAAATAGATCATATTTCTAACAAAATATGGTCAAAAAATAAGAAAATCACTGATATTCAATTTAATGATTCTAATGACGATTCTTACATATCTGAAATCAAATATATTTATAAATGTTTGTCAAAGAATATTAAATCTATGTTGTCAGTTAAATCAATCATCCCTACACAACTTGTTTTAAATGCAATGCACTCATCATTGCGACAAAATAGGAGAATATATATACAGTGACAAATGTAGCTTTTATTTTTGCAAGAGGTGGTTCTAAGGGAATTAGAAATAAGAATATTCTTGACTTCAATGGTAAGCCGCTAATTGCGCACACAATAAGTCTTGCGCAAAAATCAAACTTATTTGAAGATATTGTCGTATCGACTGACGATGAAAAGATCCGTGATATCTCTCTTTCTTATGGGGCAACCGTACCTTTTATGAGACCTGATAAGTTAGCAACAGATAAATCGAATGAATTCCATAGTTGGAAACATGCTGTAGAATATTATAATAAAAATATCGATACATTCATTTCACTTCCATGCACTAGCCCACTTAGAAACTATGAAACTGTGAGTAAAATGATTGATAAATATCACACAATTAATTGTGATTTATTATTAGGTGTAACGCGGAGCAATCATATACCGGATTTTAATATTGTAAATTTAGAAAGTTCTGGAAAAATTACTATTAATAGATCGTCTAAAAAACAAATCATTCGAAGACAAGATGCACCAAATTGTTATAATATAACAACTTATGCCTATATCACTAACTCAAAATATATTCTTGAATCTAGTCAACTAATGGATGGGAATATTTATGGATATGAGCTAAACAAAAAAGAATCAATTGATATTGACGATATAAATGATTTTAAATTTGCAGAATACTTATTCGTGAATGGGATTAAGTCAAATGATAAAAAAAATAATGAAAAATAATCTTGTTTTAATAACCGGAGGAGCAGGTCATATTGGAGAAGCTATAGCAAATGAATTTGCTAAGCAGAAATCTGACTTGATACTCATTGATGTAAATAAAAAGTATCTCGATAATATTAAATCAAAGTTAGAGGAAAAATATGATATACATGTTCATATATATGATTGTGATATGAGTAATTACAAACAGTTGAATATTTTAACAAATAAACTATTAAAAAAATTTGAGATTATTGACACAATAATCAATTCTATAGGAATGGTTGGAACAAATAAAATGTCAGGATGGAATGAAATGTATGATAAACAAAGTAAAGATTCTTGGAATAAATGTTTAGATACAAATTTATCTTCTATTTTCTTTCTTATACAAAAAATATATAAACGAATGCATAAATCAAAAAACCCCTCTATCATAAATATCTCATCAATTTATGGGGTTGTAGGTCCAGATTGGAATCTTTATAGTGGTACAGAGATTAATAATCCAGCTGCATACTCTGTTTCTAAAGCTGGAATAATTCATATGACAAAATGGCTAGCATCTACATTAGCACCGAAAATAAGAGTAAACTGTATCTCTCCAGGTGGTTTGATTAGAAATCAATCAAATACGTTTAAGAAAAAATATATATCACGCACACTTTTAAAAAGAATGGCTACAGAAAAAGATATTACTGGGCCAATTATTTTCTTAGCTAGCCCAGCTGCCTCTTATGTCACAGGCGAAAACCTTATGGTAGATGGTGGCTGGACGGTAATTTAGATGATTATAAAATATCCGAAAAAAATAGATTTTACTGAATTTGAAAAGGATAGGTCAGACATAACAAAGTATGGCTTACCTAAAAATATAAAATATTGTAAAAAATGTGTGATATCTAATCAAAGACCAAACACCACAGTTGAATTCAAACATACTGCTAAATCAAAAAAAACAACAATTAATTTTAATGATAAAGGTATATGCGATGCTTGCATTGTTACAGATAAGAAAAATAAAGAAATAGATTGGGATAAAAGAGAGAGAGAGCTAATAGATTTATGTGATAAGTACAGAAGTAGAAATGGAAATTATGACTGCCTTGTTCCTGGGTCTGGTGGTAAAGATAGTTTTTATGCATCTCATGTTCTAAAATATAAATATAACATGAATCCACTCACCGTCACCTGGGCTCCTAATATCTATACTGATTGGGGATGGTCAAATTTTCAGGCATGGATTCACTCAGGAATGGATAATTATTTAATGACACCAAGTGGACGGACACATCGATTACTAACAAGATTAGCTGTTGATAATTTATTACACCCATTCCAGCCATTCATATTAGGGCAAAAATGTTTCGCTCCAAAAATGGCTATTAGATTCAATATACCTCTAATTTTTTATGGCGAACAGGAAGCAGAATATGGAACACCAGTCAACGAAGCTATGTCTTCGAAAAGAGATTGGACCTACTCATCAATTAGTGAGAGAGATAAAATGTTTTTTGGAGGAATATCGTATCAATCACTAAAAAAAGATTTTGGTTTAACAGATACAGATCTGTCGGTGTACATACCTGAAAATATAAGTAATATTAAAACTACATCTCTAGATTTTAGATATTTAGGCTACTATCTAAAATGGCATCCACAATCAAATTATTATTATGCAGCAGAGCATAGTGATTTTATGGCTGCTCCAGAGAGGACGCTTGGTACATATAGCAAATATAATAGTATAGATGACAAAATTGATGATTTTTTTTATTATACTATGGGGATCAAATTTGGAATAGGACGCGCTACCACAGATGCATCTCAAGAGATAAGGTCTGGTGATATAACAAGAAATGAAGGCGTATTACTAGTAAAAAAATTTGACCATGAATATCCTGATAGATTTGCAGATGAAATTTTTAAATATCTTTCATTAGATAGCAATAACTTCCCTAAAGCA
>MDTG01361364.1_pt1 | contig 10675 bp, 5 predicted proteins | sample 811421 | NCBI WGS metagenome assembly MDTG01 (sample SAMN05326645, study PRJNA326480) | marine metagenome | isolation source: seawater | place: Pacific Ocean: South East | collected 2011
AAGGCTACGTATTTAAAGCTATTACTGATTGACAGAAGCGTTAACTTCCATCCATCCACCTCCATTTTCTACCTCAACTATTCCATTGTTTTTTAAGAATTCCAAAACCTTTTGGGAACGAACACCAGACTTACAGAATACAATCATCGGTTCTAAATTTCGAATCTCATCCAAACGCTTGGGAACCTCATTCATTGGTATATTTATAGAGCCCTTGACATTACCGGAGTTAAATTCAAGCGGTGTCCTCACATCAATAAGCATAACTTTTCTGTACATGTGTTTTATATTTCATGAGAACAAGAACTACCGTATGAAATGGGTAGTAATTTCTCTTTTGACAATTTAGTATATCCACCATCAGTATTTATTAATGAATTGAATCCATTTGCCGAAAGCAATGAGCAGGCAATCATTGATCGATAACCTCCGGCACAATAGACTACAAGCGGTCCTTCTTTATTTAATGAGGTCATTTTTTGTGGTAACTCTTGAAGTCTAATATGAGTTGAGCCAGCAACAAAACCATTTTGTAATTCACCAGGCTTCCTAACGTCCAATATAGTCGACTTGCCTTCGTCTATTAATCGAGTAACATCCGCTGCGCTTTTATTTTCAATTTTACATAAAGTATCTTTAACGGCTTCAACTCCACCATCTAAAAAGCCCTGAACCTTCTCATAGCCTACTCTGGCTAATCGTGTCACAGACTCTTTTTCTGAGCCTTTATCAGTTATCAAAATCAAAGTAGATTCTGGATCAATTAAAGCTCCCACCCAAGGAGCATACTGTCCTTTTAATCCAATATTAATTGAGCCCTTGATAAATCCCTTGGCAAAGTCTGAAGGTTGTCTTGTATCCAAAAGACACACTCCTTTTGACTGAGCTTCAATAACCTCAGAATATGACATTGGATTAAGGTTTCGCTCAATAACATCATCGATATCTTCATAACCGTTTTTGTTCATCATAACATCAGTAAAGAAGTAAGACGGAGGGGCTAAAAGACCTTCGGTAACTTCTTGAATAAATTGCTCTCTACTAATATTTTGGAGTGCATAATTAGTTTGTTTTTGTTCGCCCATAGTTGATGATGTTTCTGTACCAATATTTTTTCCGCATGCAGAACCCGCACCATGAGCTGGAAAGACAAGAACTTCATCTTCTAATGGTAATAATTTTGTGTGTAAAGAATCGTATAAATTTCCTGCTAAATCTTCTTTGGTAATTTCACATGACTTAACTGCTAAGTCCGGTCTACCAACATCCCCCACAAATAAAGTATCCCCTGTAAAGATGCTATGATTTTTACCGTTTTCATCTTTTAATAAATAACAAGATGATTCCATAGTATGTCCAGGTGTATGCAATAAGGTAATGCTTACCTTACCTAATGGAAATACTTCGCCATCTTCAGCTTTGTGAAAATCAAACTTAGCGTCTGCATTTGGTCCATAAATAATTTTTGCTCCTGTTCTTCTAGCTAAATCTAAATGACCAGAAACAAAATCTGCGTGAAAATGTGTTTCAAAAATATATTTAATTGTCCCACCTGATTTTCGAGCCATATCAATATAAACATCAACATCTCTTAATGGATCAATAATAGCAATTTCACCCTCAGACTCTATATAATAAGCCGCTTCTGAAAGACATTTAGTGTACAGTTGTTCTAGTTTCATAACTCATTATTTTTAATTAATAGGAAGTTGATTAACTATGGTTTCACTTGTAAGAATTACAATAGCAATAAGTAGAACAAAAATACCAAATGATTTTTTTAATACCTGACTATTTAAATGTTTTGATATAAATATTCCAATATAAATCCCAACAATAGATAAAAACGTGAATAAAAGCATTAAGTTCCAGTCTATAGGATTTGATAACTCACCAAGAAAGCCAAATAAAGATTTTATTGAGATAATCATTAAAGACGTACCTACGGCTTCTTTCAAGTTTATATTTGTTAATAGAAGAAGTGCTGGAACTATCAAAAATCCTCCGCCTGCACCAACTAATCCAGTTATAATTCCTACAATAAATCCATCAATAATTATGAATGTATAATTATTTCTTCTTTGTGAGCCTTTAGGTTGCCAAGAAAATATCATTGATAATGACGCTAGTAACATTATTACAGCAAATAAGATTAATATAAATGTATCTTTGGTTAATGAAAAAAAATCAAAAAAATATAATACATCCGGCATTGCAGTCAATATCCATTTACGACTTGCAAATACTCCAACAAAGGATGGTATTGCGAATAAGAAGCCTATTTTAATATTGATTTGTTTATTTGAAATGTATCTCTGAGTACCGAATAAAGCCGCTACACCCACAACAAACAAGGAATAAGCTGTTGCACTAATTGGATTTACACCCATTATATACACTAATATGGGTACTGTTAGGATAGAACCACCCCCTCCAAATAATCCAAGAAATATACCGACTATCAAAGCCATTAGATAACCTAGTAGAATCATGATTTAAAGACTATAAAAAAATGTTTATTTACGACCATTTAGTGTAGGTAACTAACATCTCAATGTTAAAAAGAATAAATATGTAAAAATTTAGAAATCAGCAATATACATAGATTTGTGCTGTCGTAACATTTGTTTTTGGTTAGCTTTATTGTTAGACAATCCAAAAGTCCCTTATTAATTTAGGGGACTTTTTCTATTTAGGCTGATTAAATCTGAAGCCTAATTTAAATTCATTCGTACCAGAAGAAACTGTTGAAATGTCAGAAGTAACAAAATCATGTGCATAAGCTAGGTAGAACTTTTCATTTAAATCTACACCTATATATAAAGCTACTGCATCATTCAGTCTATAAGAAAGAGCAGTCCAAAGCATATCCTTATAAATTACTTTAGACATAATCTCTAAAGATAATGGTGCTGGAGGCGCAAGCATAAACAATACTGAAGGCTCTAGCGTAAAAGTACTGTTCAATTCTTTAATATATCCACCACCAATATAGATATGATTTGTAAGTCCATCACTTACTAAACTATTATCAGAATAGTCACTATCTATATCGAATGTAGAAGTGAGAAGCTGAGGTAAAGATAAACTAGCGTAAAAGTTATCTGCATATAGATATGCTCCAAAAGTAGCCGTAGGGACTACTGAGGATAATATAGAGTTATTAAAAACAGGGTCGCCATCGTCATAAGGATTTATAATGGTATGATCTAATTTGTATTGTAAAAAACCTGCTGACAGTCCCAAAGAAAGACTCATATCATCTTTTAATCGTAAATGGTAGGCGTAGCTTATATTTATTCCTCTTCTGCTATCAGCACCTGCCACATCTTTGAAAGCAGTAGCACCAACTGCCATTTTTTCATTACGCAACAAACCATAACCGTTGATGACGTCTGTTTGTGGAGCTTCTCTAACTCCCGCCCATTGGTTACGAATTACTGCATTAATCTGAGTATTTCCATCAACACCTGCATAGGCTGGGTTGTATAAAAAGGGGCTTAATTGATAGCTACTAAATTGAGGTAATTGTTGAGCAAATGCTTCATTACCAATTATCAATAAAACGAAATATAATATTAATTTTTTCATTTTTATTACCTTACAATAGTTACAGGACCGGTTAATGGTTCCTTATTGATATCATCTTCAAAACTAATTATGTAATAGTAAGTTCCAATTGGTAAGTCGTTACCATTGAATTTACCATCCCAATTTAAAATATTAGGAGAACTACTTTCCCAAATTGATGCTCCCCATCTGTTGAAAATTTGAACCTTAACAGATTCATATTGATTTAAATAACTGATTTCCCATGTATCATTGTATCCATCAGAATTTGGAGAAAAACCTTCGTTCATCCCAACAAAAACACGTATTGTATCATTTCCAATACATCCAGTAACAGTATCTAAAGCATACGCTATATAGTCAGTAGTAATCAAGGGACTGATATCAATACTATTAGATATTTCATCAGTACTCCACAAGTAAGGAGGCTCACCCTCTGTAATTGTGAGAGTCAAAGACTCACCTCTTATGATACCAATATCGTCATTTGCTACTATAATAGGGTTTAAAACTTGGACGTTTAGTTCGTCAGAAAATGAACATAAAGATGATAAATCTTCTACCTGGACAGTAATTGTAGATGAATTGTTAACGATTAAACCTAGTTCTGAACCGTTTACAAACAACTCTTGATTCGGAGAAACAGACCAGCTGTAAGAATCATATTCAGCAAATATGCTTCCATCCAAGATAATGCTATCGCCATAACACACATTCAATACTTCATTATAATTGAATACTCTTGCTGGATGAATTTCTATTTCTTGGGTGTATTCACACCCATTGTCATCAGTAATAGTTAATTGGAACAATGTGTCAGCAACATCATTTACTGAAGGGAAATCAACAACAATATTTGCTTGTGAAGCAATTGAAGATTGATAATTGAAGTCAGGTGAAATTCCTGAAATAGGAGTAATATCATAATAATAGTCACCAGTAATAGATGGAGTAGCACCAGTTGTTTGAACTAAAATACTTCCGTTTTGTCCCGTACAATTTTCATTTATTACGTCTAATGTAACAGAATAATCATCTGGCTCAAATATTGTAAAAGATGAGATTTTTGTACAGCCATTATCATCAGTAACCTCAACAGTATAATTTCCTGCTGCCAGTATTGATGGATTTTCTCCTCCCCAATCAACATTAATATATGGCGGCGTACCACCACTTATCTGATTAGATGCAAGGCTTGGATTTACAACTGCTTGCCCATCCGATAACCCATAGCAACTAACATTAGTAGTTTCAACGAAATTTATATTTAAAGGTTCATCAGGCCCATCAACCGTGTAAGATGAAGTGTGAACACATCCGTATAAATCAGTAATTACAAGATTAAAAGTCCCGCTAGATAAGCCGTTGATATTTTGGGTGTTGTTAACAATACCATTAGCTCCAGACCATTCGAACTGATAAGCCGGAGTCCCGCCAATTACTTCTACTGTAATAGCTCCCATGTTATCTTCATAACAGTCATTATCGGAAACAGAATAAGTAGAAATTTCAATATCATCAATTGGTGATGTAACATAAACAGAATCAACAAGAACACAGTTATTAGCATCAGTAATGATGTTAGTATACCAATGTCCAGGTGCTAAACCAACTACTGTAGCTGATTGCTGATTCAAAGGATCATTCCAATCATAAGTATAAGGCAACCAGCCTCCTGAAATATTAAAATTAAATGTTCCGTCTATATCGCCTAAGCAACTAACTGAAGTGGTATCCTCAGAATTATTAATCGAAAATAGTTCTGAATAATCTATACTAATTAAGCCAGTTCCTACACAACCGTTATTGTCAGTATAAGTTGCACTGTAATCTCCAAAACTTAAATTAGATGCTTGTGCTATTAACGAAATAACATTATTATCACTATCAAACCAACTCACAGCATAGTTGCCAAATCCAAGACCACCAGTATATATTGCAGTAGCTTGACCATCATTATTGCCTTCACATCGTATGTTTGTAATATTTTCAAAGTCAACAATAATTTGCTCTGGTTGATTTACTACAATATTATCCTCAGCTATACATCCTCTATCGTCAGTAACCGTTACCGAATAAACATCTTGTGGGACAAAAGACAAAGTATCAAATGACGCAGATGTAAAGGTTCTAATATCGTTTGGATTAGTAGAATTAAACCATTCAAACGTATATAGTCCAGTTCCGCCACCTGCATTTGCTAAAACAACTGCATCAGAATATCCAAAGCAAGAGATATCGACACCGTTATAGTCAGATAAGATTGATAAGTCAAGGGTTACAGGCGATGGCTCACCTATATTGACTGGTGAATAGATTATTGTACATCCATTGTCGTCTTCAACCTCCAATTGATATGATCCTGGTAATAAACCACTAACATTAGCGTTTACTGCTGAAAGGTTTGCAGGCCATAGATTTATACCTTGACTATTCTGCCAGCTAAAGCCATATGCTCCTGAACTGACAGTTCCACCAGAAACAGTGACTACAGAAGCACTACCATCAGATGCTGACGTACAACTTACATCTTCAGAGCTGACAGAAACACTGATTGGATCCGGTGTTAATATTTCAATATTTTCTAATTCGTCGGTACATCCTAATGAATCTCTTACAGTAGCGTTGTAAGTCCCTCCAGATAAGTCTTGGAAGGTTGATAAATTTTGCCAACTCACTCCTCCATTAATTGAGAATTCATAAAATGGTGTGCCACCAGTAGCATTCAATGAAATTTGGCCATCACTATCGCCATAGCATAAATTATTTAGTGTGCCAATGAGAACCAAACTTGGAGAGTTTGTTTGAGAAATCAATATACTATCCATTGCATAGCACGAATTTATATCCCAAACATGAACGTAAACTATACCCGCTGATAAATTTTGTGGATTTGGACTTTGTGATGTTGGGTTCAAACTACCATCTTGTAAAAGTAGTGGCAACTGATATGCTTCATCATATGTCCAAAGTATTGTATAAGAACCTAAACCACCTGTAATACTAACATTAGCAGTAGCGTCCCATCCAAGACAACTTTCTTGTGTAGATGAAACTCCAGTAATTTCTACTTCTGTAGGCTCACCAACATAAAAAGAATTATTTAATAATTCACACCCATTTGAATCTTCTAAATCGTAAAAATACATCCCTTCTGAAAGTCCAGTTAATAAAAAAGTGTCCGCTGAAACAACAGTAACTGTAACAGAAGAAGGAAGTGAAGAAATTGTATAGCCAGGCGTTCCTCCATTGGCAATAACTAATACTTCGCCATCAGATGAAGAATTACAAAGTGTACTTGTGACTATATGAGATACTGAAAGAGCAGCTGGCTCAAAAATTTCGTAAGAAGTTTGAGCAGTACATCCATTTGCATCTTGAACAGATAGATTGTATACACCAGCCGAAAGACCAGTTATTGAATCAACCGTGATTTGCTGAGAAAAGCCTGGGTCATTAACAAATAACCAATAATAGTTCCCCGGAAAAGGATTGCCACCTAATATATCTAAGAAGATTTTACCATTATCATCTCCATTACATGAAAGCATTGATGTTGAAGTTGATGAATTCACAGAAACCGAGACTGCTGGATTTTCATCAATTACAATAGGTTGGGCCCATGTATTAATACAAGAGGTTGTGTCAACTACTGATAATGTATAAGTGCCAGCAGGTAGATTATCAATGATTGTAATTGTATCAGAGGAAACTAAATTTCCAGTAATACCAGAGAGTGTAAATGTAAATGGTAAAGCATCACCGCTAACATTTATTTCTAATTCACCATCACTACCACCAAAGCATAAGTTATCCGTAACTGTCACAGATTGAATTTCTACATCAGTTATTTTTGGAATAAATACATTAAGTGTTTTCTCACACGTTAATTGATCAGTTATTTTTACTTGTGTATTTCCAGAAGGTAAAGACGTTGCTGTTGAAGTTAATTGACCTGAAGATAACCATTCAAAAGCATATCCAGCTTGACCACCAGAAGGATTTACTGTAGCTGCACCATTAGAGTTACTACATGTTTCTGAAATAATATCTGAAAACGTAGCTGTTATTTCTGAATTTTGTTGAACAACTAAAGAATCGACAAACAAACAAGAATTATCGTCAATTGCGGTTATGGTATATGTACCATTAGGCAGTTGATTAACTGTAAAATTATTAAATGCCGATGAACTGGTAACACCATTTAATCCTGGTTCATGAGTAAAGTAATAAGGAGAAGTACCGCCTGACACATCAACAGAAATTTGACCTGTTGATTCACCAAAACAATTAACATCAATAACGTTTGTACTAAACGACATTTGAGCAGGGTGAGTCAGTGTAAAATCTAAAGTGTCAGAACAGTTTTTAAAATCTGAAATTATTACTTGATAAAAACCTTCTTCCAAATTATTTATATAATTATCAGTACTAGTTGAAGAACCTAGCCAAGTGAAGTTATATGGTAATGTTCCTCCATCACCACTTACAGCAATAAATCCATCAGAACCTTCAAAACAATTTGGATTTGAAGAAGAGTCTGTGTTTAATACAAGTGTGCTAGGCTGAGAAATGTTAATTGGTAATATTGAAGATGAGCAACCAGCGGTATCAGTAGTAAATACTGTGTAATCTCCAGCGCCTATATTTGTTTGGGAATTAGTAGCCCCTGCAATAGTAGAACTGTTTTTAGTCCACGTGTACACCAAGTTTCCTTGACCACCATTAGCATTCAATGATATTGAACCATCAGATAATCCAAAGCAGGTTGGATTCGTAGTAGATTGAACTGATAAAATTAACTGAGCTGGCTCAGTAATTTGAATTATCGAGCTGAATGGACAGTTATTTGCATCAATTACTGAAACAGTATAGGAACCAACAGTCAAGTTTGAATAATAATTTGAATCAGATGATGTAAAGGATGGCACTAAGGTGTCAACCGAGAAAGTATATGGACTAGAACCAGCAGAAGCAGCAATAGAAATATTACCATCTGCAGCGTTAAAGCACGACAAGGATGTGTATGTTGTTAACGCTGATAAAAATGGAATGTCTTCAACAGAAATGATTGTGTCAAATTGACAAGCTTTTGCATCATTAAGACTTAAATTATAATTTCCTTCAGTAAGGTTATCATAAACGCCATTATTTTGAATTACACCATTTAGATTAAATTCATATGGAAGTAATCCACCTACGCCGTCCATTTCTAACAAAGCTAAAGAGTCTTTACAGAAAATTGTATCAAGTGTAAGAATATCAATACTAAGTTGTGAATATTCAAATATTTCAATTGAGAGAGAAGCAATACACCCATTTGCATCTCTAGCATCAACGGAATAAGTACCTGCTGATAAATTATCAAATACGGGTGATAATTGCCAAGGTGATAAATCAATTCTATACTCAAAATTGCCAGTTCCACCTGTAGCTATAACTTCTAAGCTTCCCGTGTTTTCACCATAACAATCAACTGAGTCTGAACTAACTTCTGTGAGCTGAATAGGCAATATAGTATCTAAAACGGTATATTCATCATTGTAAAAACAGTTATTGTTATCAGAAATCTGTAGCAGATAATCTCCGCCTTCTAATGAAGTAATGTCCTCACTTGAAGAAATAAATCCATTTGGGCCAGTCCAAGAAAATGTATAATCTAAAGTATCAATTACGTTACCCGTATTATTGTTGAGTACTAAACCTACACCACCACTGACATCAATTTGAATATCTCCAATAAACTGAGAATTACATAGAACATTGCTTATAGTTTCATCAACATATAAACTGTCAGGCTCTCTTAAAGTTAATGGACGAACAGTCTCGCATCCTGTAGAAGATCTGAATAAAATAAAATATTCTCCAGCACAAAGACCCGTTTGACTAGCACTATTATTTGCAATTGAATAAAAAGGAGCTCCAAATACTGAATCTTGATAGAACTCAATAGTATATGATTCAGTTGTAAGGAAAATATTAACCTGTACCTCACCATCACAGTTACCATTACAACTTATGTTGTATCCATTGGTAACAGGACTAAATACATTAACGTTTAGTATTGACTCAGAGATTGATTCTTGCACATTACAAGTATCGGCTCCAGAAATAATCGATACATCATAGTTTCCGCCATCAGCACCATCTAACCCTGTTAGCAAAAAAGTATCTGTATTAAAAACTGTAGTATAAATAGACCCATTAGGAAAGTCTATTTCTAGAGAAAAAGGGGATGAAAAACTAGGGTCAGGAATAATCTCTAAAATTCCATTATTATTACATTCATCATCCTGAATTACATTTACAGTACATTGGGCATTTAGCTGAATTGCCATGAAAAAATTAGCAAGAAGAAAAGCTATAATCTTTGCCTTATCTGATATTTTCAAAATATTTAAGTTTTAGATTATCTAAAATTTTGCAATGCAAGATACAAAAATTAACAATCTTTTGACCATTAATTCTTATAAGTACAAAAGAAATAAACACATTCTTGTTGAAGATGGCATTCGTTTGATTAGAATCTTAGAACTGAATTCAGCAAAGTTCTATCAATTTACTAAGTTTATTGGATTATCAATACCATTTTAAAATAAAACCTAACTCTTATAAATAATATCCTCTTTTTTAAGGTAGGCTGCGCTATCTTTACAACAGTTTTTTCTTATTTATCTAAGACTCAAGAAACATTTTATATTTAAATATAATAATATGTTTTATACATTTCAATTATTGTTTTTAAACTTAATTGAAGTTCGTTTTTACAAATCTATTATTACTTAACAGCCCCGACTGATTGAAAATCTGCAGATGATACAATCCATTTTTTAAATTGCTTACAGGTATTTTTGAATTAAGGCCACTTATTTTTGACTCGATTACTTTTCTTCCAAAGTTATCAAAAATCAATATTTTATCACCTCCGATATGGTTGTCAATATTTAGCATTGTAATTACTGGACTAGGATAAATATTTGTTTTAGTTGAAACCGAAATATCATTAATTGAAACTTGTTCACAAATAATATTATAAAGAAAATCGCTTATAAATGGTGCTGCGGTTTGAGAAATACTAGTGATTGGAATAGAATGTCCTCCAGAG
>MDTG01105621.1_pt1 | contig 10674 bp, 13 predicted proteins | sample 811421 | NCBI WGS metagenome assembly MDTG01 (sample SAMN05326645, study PRJNA326480) | marine metagenome | isolation source: seawater | place: Pacific Ocean: South East | collected 2011
CCTTTTCTGAATATTATATTTTGATCCTGGAGAAAATTTACTTTTCTTCTAATTGTTTCCTTTGGGATGTTAAGCTCTTTTGAGATTTCTATTAAATTTATTTTATCTATTACTAATTCGTTTTTTTCATAAAATTCTTCGTAGGATAAATATTGAAATCGATCAGAATATTTTTGAAAAACAGTGTTAACTAAATAAACTAAAACTAAGTAGCTATCATAATCTTTAAAGGTGCTATAAGCATTATTGCACCACGCTTGTTGTAATTTAAACCACAAAGTCACTGTATCGTTAGAATTTTTAGATAAAACATCATAAATAATTTCAGAATTGAAAGTTTTAAATGATTTATTTTCAAATGAAGGTTTGTCCTTTAATTGCTCGTAAATTTTAATTGTTTTTAAATTTATGGGGTTAGGCATTTATTTTTTCTATTTTTTCCAAGTAACGCTTTGATTGATTAAAATAGCCATTAATATCCAAATAATAAATGTTCCCTCTGGTGAAAAACCATAATCTGCGCCAAATAATCCTGCAACTATTACAATTGAATAAATCACCCCTGTAGACAATATTAGACTTGCCAGATACCTGAGTATTGTGCATTTTAAATTCATGATTTTAAAAAAACTATACGATAGATGTGTAGAGCTTGCTAGACATAAATTTTCAAAGCCATTGTTAGGTTTTGTAGCATTTATTGAAAGTTTCTTTTTTCCAGTACCACCAGATTTGATGATAATTCCAATGGTTGTAGCAAAACGTGAAGATTATTTAAAAATTTTTCTTATAGCAACAGTTGGTTCGGTCTTAGGAGGATTGTTTGGATATTTGCTAGGAGTTTTTTTTCTAGACTTAGCAATGGTCGTAATTGAGTTTTATGGATACGAAGAAAAAGTTTTTGAAGTTCAAAACAAAATGTCATCTAAGGGAGGTTTTTTTCTTTGGTTGGGAATAATGTTTTTGGCTGGCTTCACACCACTGCCCTTTAAAGTTTTTACGATCACAAGTGGAATTATAGGTTTTAACATATTTGTTTTTTTCTTTATTTGTCTTTTTACTCGTGGTCTTAGATTTTTTTTAGTCGCTTATTTAACATCACTTTTTGGAAGAAAGTTCGGAACCTTTATAGAAAAAAAGGGCGCAATTTGGTTCACTATAAGCGGAGTAGTAATAGTAATTATTGGAATAATCGTATATTTTGTATTTAATAATGTCTTCAGTTAAAAACAGATTATTGCTAAATAGCATTTTAATTTTAAGCATTTTAACCCTTTGCATAGCTTACTTTATTGAATATTTTTTAGGGCACAAACCTTGTAATTTGTGTTTAATCGAGCGCATACCCTACTTCGCTGCGATAATTTTCATATCTTTTGCATTATTTTTGAATAAATATGAAAAAATAATTTCAATAGTTGTAGGGCTGTTTTTTATATTTGGTGCAATAGTTTCTATTTATCACGTCGGTATAGAAAAAGGAATTTTCAGCGAATCTTTAATGTGCAACATAAGTAATACGCTTGATAATCCCTCTTCTGAAGAACTTTTGAAGGAGCTTGAAAAAAAAACCATAAGTTGCAAAGAAGTAACTTTTAGTTTATTTGGAATTTCTCTTGCTACATTAAATACACTTATATCTATATTAGTAGCTGGTATTATATTTAAGAATTTGAAAAATTATGAAAAAAACTAATAAACATCTTTTAGAAGAAATAATTAGGGTCGATCACGCTGGTGAACGTGGAGCTATAAAGATATACGAGGGGCAATTATTAGCTCTGAAAACATTTAAACAAGATGAGGATTTGAAACGTCAGATTGAAGAAATGAAGGAACATGAAAGAGAACACTATGAGTTTTTTTCTAGTGAATTAAAAAAAAGAAAAATAACCCCAACAAAGTTTCTTCCATTGTGGGATATTTTAGGAGTAACTCTTGGATTTGGTACTGCTATGCTGGGCAAGAAAGCAACAATGTTGTGTACCGCTTCAGTTGAGGAGGTAATTGGAGAACATTATAAAAATCAAACTTATAAATTGAATGAGGATGAAGAGGTATTAAAACAAAAAATTATTAAGTTTAGAGATGATGAGCTTAGTCATAAAGATATAGCGTATGAAGAAGGAGCTACTAAAACAGGGCTTTACGGTTTACTAGATAAAGCTATTAAAACCTCATCTCGTATCGCAATTGCTATTTCAGAAAAAATATAACTAAGGTTGTAATTCTATATCCCAATATAAATAATCCATCCAACTTTCGTGTAAAAAGTTAGGCGGAAAATTTCTTCCATTTTTATGCAAATCATCTACGGAAGGTCTGTAAGGTTTGTTAAATAGTTTTAAATCACAATCCTTATAAAGTTTTCCACCTTTTTTCACATTGCAGGTTGAGCATGCTGTAACTACATTTTCCCAATCTGTAATTCCCCCTTTAGATTTTGGAAGTAAGTGGTCAAATGTTAAATCTTTCTTATCACCGCAATATTGGCAAGTAAATTTATCTCTTAAAAAAACATTAAATCTCGTAAAATTTGGATTTTCAGAGGGTTTTATAAAACTTTTTAAAGCTATTACGCTTGGTAAATTCATTTCAAAAGATGGGCTTCTTACTTTTCTTTTATAATTTGAAACAATACTTACTCTATCAAGAAAAACAGATTTAACGGCGTCTTGCCAACACCATAAAGATAAAGGATAATAACTTAGAGGTCTGAAGTCAGCATTTAAAACTAGAGCTGGACATTTTTCTAATGGAACTTTTTCAGTTGAAGTAATTATCATGACTAAAAGCTATCCGAATAAAGAAAATATATCAAGTTATATATTTATTAATTATTTATTAATTAATATAAATTTTTTTTAATGAATGAAAGGCCTAGGCTAGAACCTTCCTGTGGAATGCGATGTTCGCAATTTTCAAAAATTTTAGTTTTGATTTCATAGCTATTTTTGATAAAAAATTCTTTTGCTTCCAATAAAAAATTGACAGGGACGACTTCATCATTATTTCCATGCATTAGAAGTATATTGGGTCTTGAATTTATGTTTTTTTCTAAATGTTTAGTGTTTATGATCTTACCAGAATAACCGACAATACCTTTAACTTTGTCTTTTCTTTTAATGCCTGTTTGTAAAGTAATCATACATCCTTGACTAAATCCCACAAGAATAATTTGATCCGCTATTAAACTATTTTCTGCTTTAACTTCATCAATTAATTTGTTCAATTTAATTTCTGCTATTAATGATTTTGTTAAAACTTGATCGGGAGATTCGTCCATCAAATCAAACCACTGAAAACCAGAGCCACTAACTGCACATTTTTCTGGAGCATCAGGACAGATGAAAATAGTATCTGGCAAATAATTCATCCAATAATTTGCTAATATAGATATATCTTTGCCGTCTCCACCATATCCGTGACAAAGTATTACAGCATTTTTTGGATTTTTCTTTGATAAAGGATTTAAAATTGTTGTGTTAAGTGAATAGCTCATGGTAGTTAATGATGTTTCATGACTGAATTTTTATTTAACTTTATTGGATTTACTTTATTGGGTGCAGTAGCCATTGTATTAGTTATGGGTATTTATACTTTATTTAAAGGTGGAAGTACCAGTAAAAAATATTCTAATAAATTGATGCAACTTAGAGTACTTTTACAATTTATAGCAATAATTGTCTTAGTATTATTGGCGTATTTTTTTAAAAATTAAAAGTATTTTTTTAAAAAGTTTATAAATGCTTTGTTGTTAAAATCTATTTCTCCAACTACTCTTGCAAATTCCATGCCATTTTTGTCTATCAAAATACTAGTAGGCATACCTCGGATTTTAAATATTTTTACTAAATTAAATTCAGGGTCAAAATAAATATCCAAACTAGTTACTCCTACGCTATTATAAAAATCTCTCGCTCTTAATTTGTTGGGCTTTTCCATATTCACCGGGTAAATCTTGATTTTTTTATAGTTTTGAGCAAGTTTTTCAAGTGAGGGCATTTCTTTTTTGCAAGGCTGGCACCAAGATGCCCAAAAATTAATAATCATGATGTTGCCTTTTTTGTTAGTTAGGTCAATATCTTGAAGATTAAAATCTTTAAATTTAAGTTCTTTTATGACTTTTGGCTTATCGTGAATAACTATATTTTTAGATAAATCAATGTCGGCATAAAGATATTGGCTTAAAAAAAAAGCAATTATTATGTGAATATAGATTTTAAAAGATTTACTAATTTTCATATTAATTTAAATTGAAATTAACATAGTAAAATGAAAAATAAAAATAAAACAGTGTGGTCAAAAAGACTCAATACAGCAAATTCTAAATCTTTTCAAAAGATAGGGTCTTCTATTGGTGTAGATAAGAGACTTTACAAAGAGGATATACTTGCTTCGATAGTCCATACTCAAATGTTGGTTAAACAAAAAATTATTCCTACAAAGAAAGGAAAAAAGATTATAGGGGGTCTAAAAAAAATTAAATCACAAATAGATAAGAAAAAATTTTCTTTTCACGAAAAATACGAAGATATTCATTTAAATGTAGAGAAAAAATTATTTGAAATAATTGGTCCAGATGCTGGATACTTACATACAGCCAGATCAAGAAATGACCAGGTAGTTACTGACTTTAAGATTTGGGTTAGAAACTCTACTAAAGATATTTTAAAAGATATTTCTAAACTAAAGGCTGTGTTAATAAAAAAAGCAGAAAAAAATGTCAATACAGTAATGCCGGGATTTACTCATTTGAAAAATGCTCAGCCAATTTCTTTTGCTCACTATCTTTTAGCGTTTTGTGAAATGCTTAAAAGAGATGAAAAAAGATTTAAAAATAATCTAGTTCTTATTGATGAGTGTCCTTTAGGTTCGGCAGCTTTATCTGGAACTTCTTATAAAATAGAAAGAAATTATACAGCAAAAAAACTTGGTTTTAAAAAGCCTACAGAAAATTCAATGGACTCTGTTTCTGATAGAGATTTTGCTATAGATTTTCTATATACTTCAGCGGTATGCGCAATGCATTTGTCAAGATTAGCGGAAGACTTTGTAATTTTAAATTCTGATGCTTTTGATTTAATAAATTTTAATGATAGTGTCCTCACAGGTTCTTCTATCATGCCTCAGAAAAAAAATCCTGATCCTGCTGAATTGATAAGAGGAAGAGCTGGAATCAATTATGGAAAATTAAATTCAATTTTAACAATTATGAAAGGGTTGCCGATGAGCTATTTCAAAGATTTACAAGATGACAAATCTTTAGTTTTTGATGGCTATGACACCCTTAAAGATACCTTAACTATGACCCATGAATTAGTTAATAACTTAAAACCCAACAAAGAAAAAATGCATAAAATGGCAAACTTGGGTTATACAACTGCAACAGATTTTGCTGATTACTTAGTAAAAGAAAAAAAATTAACTTTCAGAGATTCTTATCATATCTCTTCTAAATTAGTAAATTTTGCTGAAAAAAATAAAAAAAATTTAGATGAGATTTCTCTTAAAGAATTAAGTAAATTTTATAAAAACTTAGACAAGAAAGTATTAAAAATATTTGATGTAAAAAATTCTATGAATTCAAAAAATTCTTATGGTGGTACATCTGCAAAAAATGTTATGAAAATGATTAAAAAATATAAAAAGGAAATGAAATGAAAATAATTTTAGTTTTAGTGGTAGGTGCTCTAATATTGGGGGGATGTGGAAAAAAATCAAATCCAAAGTATAAAACTACAATTAATAAAATAAGTATGAATATTTCTTAAATATATGTCCCACTTTAGATATATTGGTCAAAAGTTGTTTGTAGAAAGGCTTTCTTTATCAAATATTATTAAAAAAAATAAAACACCTTTTTATCTTTACTCTGAGAGTCAATTAAAAGAAAACTATTCTAATTTTGTTAAAAACTTTAGAAAGGTAAATCCCATTGTTTGTTTTGCAGCAAAAGCAAATACGAATTTAACGATTTTAAAAACTCTAAAAAAGCTAGGTTCTGGTGCTGATGTAGTTTCTGGTGGTGAGCTCTTGAAAGCTATTAAAGCAGGAATAAAGCCAAATAAAATAGTTTTTTCAGGCGTTGGAAAAACTGAAGAAGAGCTCGAAATAGCAATTAAAAAAAATATTTTACTTATTAATGTTGAGTCAGAAAGCGAGGTAAAACTAATCGATAAAATAGCAAAAAAAAATAAAAAAAAGATATCTATAGGTTTTAGACTCAACCCAAATATAGACGCTGGAACTCATAAAAAAATTTCAACCGGAAAAGCAGAAAATAAATTTGGAATCTCAATATATAGTTTTGTCAATTTTTATAAAAATATTAAAAAATACAAAAATTTAAAGGTTGATGCACTAAGTGTTCATATCGGAAGTCAAATACTTTCCGATATTCCCTATAAAAAAACTCTTAACATTGTCCATAAAGTTGTAAAGAAATTAAATATCAAAATCAAATACTTAGATTTAGGTGGTGGATTTGGAATAAACTATTCAAAAAGTGAAAGACGATTAAATTTGAAAGGCTATGCTAAAGCAGTTTACAATTTAAAAAAAAAATTAGGCTGCAAAATTATTTTTGAACCCGGTAGATATTTAGTTGGAAATACAGGAGTTATAGTCTGTAAAATTCAGTACATTAAAAAAGGACTGAAAAAGAATTTTATAATTCTTGATGCGGGTATGAATGATTTTATGAGACCAGCGTTATACGAGGCTGTTCATGAGATTATTCCTGTTAAAAAAAATAAAAAAAAGTCAAATAAAGTAGTAGAATTTGTTGGTCCAATATGTGAATCAACTTGTAAATTTATAAATTACAAAAAATATCAACATATTTCTGAAAACGATTATGTAGTTATTATGAATACAGGCGCATATGGATCATCTTTATCTTCCAATTATAATACTAAACCTTTAATTGCTGAACTATTAGTAAATAAAAATAAGTATAAGGTAATAAAGAAAAAACAAGATTTATCAAATTTGATAAAAAATTAATGCAATTTCTGAAATCTCTAGTTTTTAACATATTTTTATATTTCGGAATAGTATTTGTTTTTATAATGGCGATCCCTACCTTATTTCTTCCTAATAAATTCACGTTATATTGCGGAAAATTTTTAGCTCATTATATAATTTTTATTTTAAAATTAATCTTAAATTGTAAAGTCATTTATCATGGTCTTGAAAACTTGAAAAAAGTAGAAAAATTTTTTGTTGCTTCAGCTCATCAATCTATGTTTGAAACTTTTGTTTTACAGGCTCCTTTGGATTTTCCAGTTTTTATACTTAAAAAAGAACTTTTAAAAATACCTTTATTTGGATGGTATTTAAAAAAAATTGGTTCTATTGAAATAATTAGGGAGACAACTACCAAAGAAAATTTAAACTTTTTTGATAAAATTAAAGATACAATTAATAAAACTAGTAGACCTCTTCTTATATTTCCTCAGGGAACAAGAACAAAAATTGGTGAAAAAAAGCCATTTAAAAAAGGCGTTGGAAGAATATATGAATCTACTAATCTACCGTGTATCCCAGTTGCACTAAACTCAGGTAAAATTTGGCCTAAAGATAGTTTTATGAAATATAGTGGAAATATACATATTTCTTTTTTGAATCCAATTATGCCAGGCTTAGAAAAAAAAGAATTTGTAAGTAAACTTGAAAGTGAGATTTATTCCGAAACTGAAAAATTATATTAATTATTTTTTCGACCAAAATTTGGTTGCTCAGTATCTTGGCCTGCTTTAATTATTTCTTTTCTAACCTTTTTTGTGCCTGAAAATATTTTAATTAATTTATTGCCATTTTTTTCTCTAATTGCCTTTTTTAACTCCTCTAAATTATAAGAGAATTTATCTAATGTTTTCAAAATATTTTCACTATTATCAATAAAAATATCTCTCCACATTAAAGGGTCTGAAGCAGCAATTCTGGTAAAATCTCTTAGTCCTCCTGCGCTGTATTGAATAACGTCTTGTTTAAACTTATCATCATTATTGATTGCAGTTTTTACTAAGTTATAAGCAATAGCGTGAGGTAAATGACTAGTTAGTGATAGTATATAATCATGTTCTGTAAAAGACATTATCTTGACTTTGCTGCCAAGACTCTCCCAGAAAATTTTAATCTTTTTGATATCATTTTCTTTTGCTTTATTTGATGGTGAAATTATGCACCACTTATTCTCAAAAAGTTTTGCAAATCCAGAGTCTGGCCCACTATCTTCTGTACCAGCTATTGGGTGAGAAGCAATCCAAGAGTTACTTAGGCCAAGATTTTCAATAATTTGATTTACTTCTTTTTTTGCTGAACCAGTGTCAGTTAATATAGCATCTTTTTTTAAATCTTTTTTAATTGATAAGAGTATTTCTTTATAAGCACTTAAAGGTGTAGCTATAATTATGAGATCAGAATTTTTTACCGCAAGATTAATATTGTTTTGCAATTCTGCTTCTATTTTTTCTTGTTTTAAAAAAGATAAAACTTCTTTAGACTTATCGAAAACGGTTATATTTTTAGATAGTTTTTTTTCTTTTACAGCCCTTAATATGGAAGAACCTATTAAGCCACATCCTATAATTGATAAATTATTAAACATTTAAAATTTTTTCCAATTTATTAATAAATTTTTTGTTTTCTTCTGATGAGCCTATGGATACTCTTAAAGAGTTTTTTATAGAATATGTATTCATTGTTCTCACCAATATTCCTGATTTTGCTAATTCCTGAAATACCCTTATAGAACTAATTTTTATTCTGTCAAAGTTTAATAAAAGAAAATTTGCGTCGCCTTTATTGGTCTCAATTTTCATATTTTTAAATTTTGAAAACATTATTTTACGCCATTTACTTATATGTTTTATTTCTTTTTTTAACCACTTGGTATCAATAACTGAGGCAGCTGCAGCAAACAAAGCTGGTTTATTTACATTAAATGGAGGTTTAATTTGATTTAAACTCTTTATGATTTGTTTAGATGCATAACCCCAACCTACTCTCAATCCAGCTAATCCATAAATTTTAGAAAAAGTTCTTGTTACTAGAACATTCTTACTTTTTGAGAATAAATCTAATCCAGATTTAAATTTATTATTTTTTACGTACTCGTAATAAGCGTCATCAACAACTAATAAAATATCACTTCGAAGTTTTTTCCTTAACTGAGCAAGTTCTTTTTTTTCTATATAAGTCCCAGTTGGATTGTTTGGATTTGCTAAAAAAACAATTTTTGTTTTTCTTGTAACGCAAGACAAAATATTTTTAATCGATACTGTAAAATTTTTTTCTTTCGCATATTTAATTTTAGCACCGTTAATTTTTCCATATATTCTGTAAACGATAAAACTATATTTTGGAACTATTACTTCATCATTTCTTTCAAGATATGCTTTACATACAAGCTCAAAAATTTGGTCTGATCCAGAGCCAAGAATAATTCTAGAAGGATCTAGTTTAAACTTTTTTGAAAGAATTTCTTTCAGTCTTGAACCTTCTGAATCCGGATATTTTTTAATATTTTTTGATACTTTATTATATTCTTTGACAGCCTTGGGGCTGGGTCCTAAAGCAGACTCATTTGCAGATAACTTGATTCTAGCTAGTTTTTTTTTGTATGAACTCAAACCAGCTTCATATTTTTCTGTCTTTACAATTTTTGCTTTTGGCAATTTCATATCTAATTGATTAATATATAAAAACTATCACGATTACTATATTGGAATTTTACATATAAAATTGACAAGTTTGTGACTATTTAGTACACATAGCTAGCGCTGATTTAACCAAATTGCGGGCGCTAAAATAAATTTCGCTAAATAGGGTTTTGCCCAGTTTAGCTGGGCTTTTTTTTTATATGAACTATAAAACTGAAAATATAAAGCAAATAAATGTTAAAAATCCTCTTAAGTTGGATTGTGGCCAAACAATTAGTGATTTTTATTTAGCTTACGAAACTTACGGTAAGCTAAATAGTCAAAAAGATAATGCTATTTTGGTTTTTCATGCTTTAACTGGTGATCAATTTGTAAGTGGAATTAATCCTGTTACTAAAAAAGAAGGCTGGTGGAATACTGCGGTAGGGCCAGATAAAGCAATTGATACAAATAAGTATTTTGTTATTTGCGCTAATGTGATTGGTGGTTGCATGGGATCCTGGGGTCCAAAAGAAATAGACAAAAAAACGAAAGAACCTTACGGATTAAATTTTCCAGTCATAACAATAAGAGACATGGTTAGAGCTCAAGAGACTCTTTTGGATCATTTAGGTGTAAAAAAACTTTTGTGTGCTACAGGAGGTTCAATGGGAGGGATGCAATTACTTGAATTTTGTACAACATTTCCTAATAGAACATTCTCTGCAGTTCCAATTGCATGTAGCACAAGTCACAGTGCACAAAATATTGCTTTGAATGAACTAGCTAGGCAAGCAATTATGGCTGATCCTGCTTGGGACAAAGGAGGGTACTTAAAGAAAAATATACAACCCAAAAATGGTTTGGCGGTTGCTAGAATGGTAGGTCACATTAGTTATTTATCTGAGAAAGGTATGCAAGAAAAATTTGGAAGAAAGCTTCAAGAAAGGGCTGATTATGAATTTAGCTTTAATGCAGATTTTCAAGTTGAAAGTTATTTAAGACATCAAGGTTATGCATTTGTAGA
>MDTG01152172.1_pt1 | contig 10674 bp, 10 predicted proteins | sample 811421 | NCBI WGS metagenome assembly MDTG01 (sample SAMN05326645, study PRJNA326480) | marine metagenome | isolation source: seawater | place: Pacific Ocean: South East | collected 2011
CTGCCATGATTCTTGCCGCAGAGTAGCGGTCAAAATCAGTAGGTGCAGTGGCTAACAAGTGCCTTTGTTGTTCAACAGAAGCGAACTCTGTATCGCCTTGTACAGTGATCATAGATATTAGTGCATCACGGATGTTTTGGTGTGGGACTTGAAGCGCTCTTTCCCACTTCGCTCTACCAGCGTAGTCTCCGAATTCAATAACATCTCCAGCGCGGTCCCAATCAAATAGAATTGAAAGGTCGAAATCGCCTAACCATTCTCTATCGAAACCGACTCTGTCTTGCCAATCACTAAAGTTAGCAACCCACTCTTCCCATGTCTTTGGTAGTTCTGCCATGACACGGGGAGGTGACTCCTACTATTCATCAATTTGCGAACATGTTCGTACGAACATGGTCACGGAGAGTTCCGACGTACATCATCCGCAAACGAATTTATCACTACTCCTTCGATTTTATGAAGTTGTACGGAGAGTGTAGATTTACTTACGCCCAATAATTCAGCTAAAGCACTCAAAGTAATTCTTCTAGGTGAGTCCCAATATCCTTCATTCATGGCAGAGTCAAAAACAACTCTTTGCCTAGAGGTTAACATTCTAGCCCCGGTAGAACGAGTCGAAATTACTCGATAAGGAATTTCTTCATCTCGAAGTAACTGAACAAGTTCTCTACTCTTGTCTGCAGCGCATTCGATCATCCAATCTACCCATCCGTCACGAACTTCAAATGGGGACTGAGGTATTACTCCCACTTCACGAATAGGTTTGATGTAACCTCCTCCTCCTGGGGCGATATCGACTTCGTATCTGTTGTCTCCTAAATCTCTAACTTCATCCACTCCCGAATGTAATTCCAACTCATCGATTAGATTTGTTGATGAAGATAATCTAGCAGTACCACGTCCTCTTCCAAGGGGCATAGTTTCCTCAATACGTAACACTGCTTCAGGTCGGCTACGTGAAACATCTCCAGACCAATGCCCTTCAGGCAATCGTACTTCGAGGCGTAATTGATTTACCATACTATCACAATGAATGGGTTCTATCATGGCGTGTTACTTCGCCGGTATGAACATCGATTAATTCGGCAAATGTCTGTATGCTGTCATCTCCAACTATTACGCCAGGTAGGTAGCCGTCACAAACTCCGGATGCAGCAAATATTGCATCGTCTGATTTGCACAAATCCTTTGCATCCCATAGCCTAGTCAAATCATCATCGACCATTTTTTCTGCTCGCTTTTCCTCTTCATCTGAACGGAATACAAGTCTTCCTTCGAATACACCGCCAATTCCACGTAATGCGGTAGCAGTAATCACTCCCTCAGGTGCTGCTCCAATGCCCAAGAGCATGTCGTAAGGACCGTCGGATCTCGCCGCCCAAATTGCAGCAGATACATCTCCGTCTCCCATTAGGTGCAATTGAGCACCAGCTTCTCTGATTTCTTTGAATAACTCAGAATGCCTCTCTCTGTCGAGTGCTACAACTTTTACTTCTGACATTGGTTTGTCCAAGACATATGCTGCCTGTTCAAGATTGTAAGTTACTCCTCCATCAAGGCTGACATGTCCTGCTAACTCAGGTCCAGCCGCAATTTTGTCCATGTAACAGTCTGGTGCATGGAGAAGTGTGCCTCTTGGAGCCGCTGCTAGAACAGCAATGGAATTGGGGGAATTATCTGCGCAATTGTTAGTGCATTCTAACGGGTCTACTGCGATATCGATTTGTAGCGCTCCTTCTACTCCGATTTGGTTTCCTAATTCTTCACCAATGAATAACATAGGCGCTTCATCTCTCTCACCCTCGCCAATGGCAACTCTTCCATCAAAAGGAACTTTGTCGAAGGTTTTACGCATTGCTTCTACCGCGGCGGCATCAGCAGCATTTTTGTCACCTAAACCACGCCATTCAGCGCTTGCAATCGCAGCTTGATCAACAGCCTCTAGGAAATGATGTGCTAGGTCCGCAGTACGCGCCATGTTGTTTGCGATACGCGCCCCCTCCATCAATAAAGCGGGTCATTCCGCTTTGTGCTTTTCAAGAATAACAATGTCTGAAATGCGGGTTTTAGGATATTGGCCATCATCATTTTTTTCGTATGATTTAACCATGTCAAGGGCGCATAGTAAGCCTGCAACGACTCCAGTGAGGGCTTCCATTTCTATTCCAGTTCGATAATGAGCACTAACTTCAACTGTACAGCGGAGTGCGAAATTTTCCCATTCCCAATCGACCTTACATCCTTCGAGAGGAATTGGGTGACAATGCGGAATTATTCTTGGAGTATCTTTCACAGCTTGTATCGCAGCAATAGTAGATGCTTCCAAGACATCTCCCTTCTTCACTTGTCTAGATTTGATTGCATTTTTGGAAGATGATGAGAGGTGTACTAAACCTGTTGCAATAGCTTTCCTTTGTACAACTGGTTTGCCTCCAATATCTACTACTGCTTGAATACTTTTTTCCATTTTTTCACCCCAAACCTGCTTTCCAAGTTGCCCCACTCGGCTTGACTTCTTTTTTCCACAGAGGGGCTTGTCGTTTCAGTTCATCGATTAACCAAGAACATCCTTCAAATGCTTCTTTTCTGTGAGGGCTTGCAACATGAATCGCTACAATATTTTCTTGTGGTCCAACGTTTCCTGTTCTGTGTGCCATTGCGATAGAATGGAGGGAGAATCTTTCCAGAGCAATTTCTGCGATTGAAGATAATGTTTCAGTCAACTTTTCTTGCCAAGCATCAAATTCCAAACGTAATACTTGTTCTCCATCGTCTACTTCTCTGGTTATTCCAATGAAGGAAACGATTGCACCACAACCTTCTGTGTTAAGATGAGTGCGCAGATCATCTACATCTAGAGAATCAGGGGCTTCTTGAATGAATATTTTCCCCTGCATATTGCACCCCAGTCCAGCCGCATCCTTGAAACCATCCTAGTCTATGAGATACCATATGTCGGAGGTTGGCCCAGTTCATATCATGGGCGCTGGTCTTTCGGGCTTAGCGGCTGCAACTACACTTGCTAAATCAGGTGTAGAAGTCCATGTGCATGATTTGAGAAAAGACTCTGGGCAACGCTTTGATGGAGATTTTCAAGCCTTAGAAAACTGGTCTATGGATGAAGACTTCTTCGACCAACTTCGAAATTGGGGATATGACCCTAATGAATTCAAAGCAACCGAGTTTAATGCTGTTGATTTGATACATCCTGATGATGAAATAACAGAAGCCGTATCTTCGAAAGTCGCATATCGAATCGTGGAGAGGGGAACTTCCGAACATACAATAGATCAGGGATTCAAGCGAATGGCAATTTCAGCTGGAGCAAATCTTCACTACGGTAGTAAAGTCAAGGAAGAAGATTGCCAGATAATCGCATGTGGGCCAAAAGGTACCAGCGCTGTTGCATATGGAGAAATATTTCGAACTAAGCATCCGAATCATATTGCCTTTCAACTGAATGATAAATTAGCACCAGGTTCCTATTCATATCTTATCATAATTGATGGAATTGGATTGATTTGCACATGCTTGTGGCGTAAACAAAGAGGAACTGAACGTTTCCTAAACGAAACGATTGCATGGTATCAGAGGAATTATCCGGATATCGATATGGAACCGATAAAGAGAGTTGGGGGTAAAGGGGATTTTACAATCAACAAACATTACTTCGTAGATGGTCGATATTATGTTGGAGAGTCGGGAGGCCTTCAAGATTTCATGTGGGGTTTCGGAATGAGGATGGCGGTTTGGTCTGGACATCTAGCCGCTCAGGATATTTTGGGTAAATGTGATTATGAGACCGAAGTAAGAAAGCAGCTCATGCCCTATGTTAAAACCTCAGTAACTAATCGATTCTTGATGAACCGAGTTGGGAATCGAACATTCAAATTGATGTGTAATTCTTGGATGAAGAGTCAGAGGAAAAAAGGAGACGGATTGATTTGGATAGGTAAATTATTCCGTCCAAAATGGTACAAATCAATGCTATACTACATGGTTAGTCCTTTCATGCTGAAGAAAGATTCGAAGGCAATGGGCAGAGGTGTGCGTCGTTTGCCATTTAGGAAAGCCAAGAAAAGAGATCTTTGGGAAGCATCAGAAACTGCTCAGAAAGTAGGTGAAAGGTGGGATGAAATCCGTCGTGCAGGTGGAAAGACTTCTTTCAGTGATGGTAGCGATTGACTCATTAAGCCGACCCTTTTGGCAGAGTACATGAGCGACCTATACGGACTCAAATTAGAACCAATGCCAAACCGTCTAGTCAACTACGGAACAACCGATAACGGTATCGCAGTAATTGAATTAGCATCTGACTCAGCAGGGGCTCCTCTTGAAGGAGACGCAATGGGTCCTAACACTTACACTCACGGAATGATGTGTGACATCGATACCGCCATCATCAAGGCTCGTTTCGACGACAATGTAACTGTAATCGTAATCACAGGAAACGGTTCGAAATTCTTCTCTGCTGGTGCATCTATTCAGATGTTGAATAGTGTATCTCCTGGATTCAAGTATAATTTCTGTCTTCACGCAAACGAGACACTTTCAAGATTCGAACAGACAACTAAGTTGGTAATTTGTGCAATGAACGGTCACGCAGTTGGTGGCGGTTTAGAAATCGCAATGGCTGCAGATATCCGAATAGCAAGAAAGAATTCAGGAAAGGTCGGACTTCCTGAAATCAACCTCGGTGTTCTTGCAGGAACTGGTGGAACTGCTCGTCTAACACGCCTCATCGGTAAGGCAAAGGCGCTTGAGATGATGGTCACTGGAGAACTAATGTCTTTTGAAGATGCAAAGGATTGCAACTTAATCAACCACATTTGGGAAGGAGACGCTGAAGAATTCCGTAGAGACGTTCTAGACTGGGCTAGCCAATTCACATTGCCAAACAAGGCAACAAAGGCAGTAGGAAATATCAAGCGATCATGCCAAACTGGACCTGAGATTCCATTCGAGTACCACTTGGCACTTGAGCGTGAATTACAGGCGGCTCTATTCGGTAGTAGTGATGCTAAGGAAGGCATTGCTGCTTATGTCGAAAAGAGAGTGCCTAGTTTCGAAGGCCAATAAGCAATTATTGATTACAAGTTCGAGCATTATGCTCCGTACTATTGCAGATGTTACATCTGCGTAGAGCCTTTGTTTTAGATGACCTAACGATTCTAGCCTTGGCAGCAGTTGGATTTAGTTCTGGACATGTGCGATTATTGTGTCCTGGTTGATTACAGTGTGAGCACATTCGTTTACCTTTAGAGCGTAATATCTTGATTCTAAATTTTTCAGGATATAATTCCGGACAAGTCCTAGAATTATGTCCTGTGCGATCACAGTTTGTACAACGTCTCCAGCCCTTTTTCCTATGTTTTACCTTTCCAGGATTTATCACAGGACATGTTCTTGAATTATGTCCTGGTTTACTACAGTGCGAACACCTTCTTCGATTACCTCTATTCGATATAATCAATTTACCTGGATGAAGTACAGGGCAAGTTCTCTTATTATGTCCTTTTATTCCACAATATGAACACCTTTTCACCATTTGAGAATCAAACTTAACTTGTCTAGCATTAGCTTTGTCTGGATTAGAAACAGGGCAAGTACGTGAATTATGTCCACGCTCTCCGCATATTGAGCAGATTCGGATTTCAGGCCCTCTTCGAAAAATCTTCTTGACAACAGGACATTTGTCTGATGTGTGGCCAGGAGAACCACACTTGTTACAAAGGCCCTGCATGTATACAAAATCAAAAAAGTGGCATATATTTCTTTCATTATTATTTCCAAAATAAAAATTAGCTATTTACTAATTTCAGACATGAGATAAGATTTTTTGGAACGATGTTTTGAAGTCCTTGAGTAAAGTCGGCGGTTTGATGGCGACCAAGTATCATGTCCCTGCAGATGTTCCAGACGAACTCATTGAAACTTTCATTGACAATATGGATGCAGCAACTTGCGGCACAGGCAAAATGAACCTCTTCGCTTGTGATCAAAAAATTGAGCATCTGAATGATGACTTCTACGATGGTGGAAAAAAGATCCCCTTGTCCTCAAACAACCCTGAGCATTTGTTTGAGATTGGAGCCAAGGCTCACGAGCAAGGAACAATCGGTGTTCTTGCAGGACAATTAGGACTAATCTCTCAGTATGCCAGGGATTATCCTGGCCTTCCATATTTGGTCAAGTTAAATTCGAAATCTCATATGGTTGGAACCAGCCAAAGAGATCCAGTTTCACAAGCCCTTTGGGATTTAGATGACGTTTCAGCACTATTGCACAATGGAATCAATGTCGTAGGAATTGGGTACACTGTATACATTGGTTCAGAATTTGAGCATGAAATGTTGACAGAGGCTGCAACATTCATCCGACAAGCGCACGAGATGGGTATGATTGCAGTTGTTTGGATGTATCCTCGAGGGAAAGCAGTAACTGATGAGAAGGATCCACAATTAATTTCAGGTGCTGCAGGAGTCGCTGGATGCTTAGGTGCAGATTTCGCCAAGGTAAATTATCCGCGTGCATTCGAGGGAATGACTCAGCCAGAAAGTTTGGGAATTGCAGCAGAGGCAGCAGGTCGTTGCGGCATTATTTGCTCAGGAGGAGGTTCACTTCCTCCAGAGGAGTTCTTAGGGCGATTAGTTGATCAGATGCAAATTTCAGGTTGCATGGGAGCTGCGACCGGAAGAAATATTCATCAAAAGAATACTGAAGATGCAGTAAGAATGACTGCTGCTTGTAAAGCGGTAATCTGTGATGGAGCGAACTTAGAACAAGCGCTTGCAATCTTCAACGGTCAGTAATTTTGCACCATTCCGCAAGAGGTACAGACGGAGCCAACCACTAATCCTCCGCAAAATATGCAGAGACTACTCTTCATCTGAAGATAAATTGAATACACCTTCAATCAGTTTCGTCTGATTAAATCATTGGTTTGGACGTTACCTTCAGAATCGATGATTAGAGGCTGTCCTTCTTCCCATCCAGGGCAGTTATCAGAAACCCATGTTCGTGTAGCCCATTCGCAGATATCGTATCCGCCAGAAAGAATGCCGGATCTCTTGATGTATCCGACTTTGACAATATCTTTGTCTTTGGAGAGAACATTGCCTAATTGCTGGCTAGTAGTTCCGTGGCGCATAGTGCTATTGATATGCTCTAGAATTTCTGCAGTATTGCGTGGGCGGTCGCCCAGAAATTTCTTAATTTTTTCACGTATTCTTACTGTTTTCATGTATCATCTCCTCCTGTCATCCGGCCAAAACCTGAGTGTCAGGTGGGCCGTTAAATGCAAGGAGCGAAGCAGCCCATATAACCGTTCTGCTGACAAAGGCTTTGAAGTTACATTAACTAACCCGAATTAGTTGATAATTAGTGGTTTTATTGTTAAACTGGGTTTAAAAAAGAACTTCTCCAGTGGAAATGTGTAACTAAATGTAACAAAATAGTAAGATGTAAGGAGATATTTTGATATGGAGGGGTAGATTGGAGGTTTTTGGTGACAATGGTGCGTAGTAACCGAATCCGTTCCACTTATCAGCGGAGAATCATGGATTGGTTAGCAGACGGAGGTGGCACAGTTACCGAAGTTTCTAAGGCATTAGGATTGAGAGTACCTCACGCATCTGCAGCGTTAAAGAAATTACGAGAATCGGGCGATGTCGCCAGAGACGATCACAATTTACGTGGCTCAAGATACCGCTTATCTTCTCAAGGTCTAAGCCGATTAGAAGCAGATGGATTAGCTAGAGTTGAGGAATTAGTTCGTTGGCCCCCTCCACCGGGCGCTGCAGGTATTGTGCTTGCAAGAGAAGGCTCCATGCTACTACTTGGTTACACATCTAAACCGGCTGGGCCTTTGCTAGGGCTGCCTGAAAGGCCGATGGATGCTGAAAGTGGAGTGGTTGAAAATTCCAGTGGAAATGAGGGGGAGTCTAATTCATGGCGATGGGCGGTACAGAGAGGCGATGGCCCAACATGGTGGAACCTCGATACTATGAGGAAGACTGGACCGGCTACAGATACTAGTCCAATGACACTTACCGCTTGGATGGAAAGGCCGAAAGTGATGGGTGTAGTTAGAGCTCGTATTCTGGAAGATGCCAAGCCTTGGCCACTGGGGGTTGGAAGTTGGTTTGCATCTTTACCACCCGGCCATTGGCCTGAATTACCTCATGTTCTACGAGATGGTGATGAAGTAATTGGCAGGGCTGGAAATACAGGTCCTGAGGTAAGACCTCATGCCGGAGTTCATGCGAGTTTAGGACGTAGAATTGAACGATCATTAATTGTTAGAACGATCTCAAATAATTGTTTGAAGATTGTCGATGGAGATCTATTGTCTAAACCAGAGTTGCCTTTGCCAAAAGAAATACTTCGTCACTGGCTTAGAATTATGCATCCGAGATTAAGTGAAGATTCAATCGATGAGAAATATACAAAATTAATTTCTGATATCGCTTCATATTCATCAAATGCTCAAACTCGTAAGGTATTAAATGATTTTCCTGGTAGAAACTGGTCTGATAATCATGAGAATGTTATCGATACTAGATCTATCTCTCAAAGAGCAGCAGTGGCGATTGCAAACTTTGCGTTAGAAAATAGTAAATTACCAATTTTGATAGATTGGCGTTGGACGCCAGATATGACTACATTAGACCGAATTGCAAGTAACAGTAGATGTAGAATGATTATTTGTGAGACACAAGATGTAGGTTTGCCATTCAAACTTACTTCTTTAAGCGGAACTGGCAAGTTCGATTTGGAAATACCAGGTAGACTACATCTTCCAATTAGTGTTGATTCTGAAGTCACAATTCCAACAGATTGGACTACTCCAAAATCGCCAAGTGAAATTATTTGGGGTAATTCAAGCATAACAAAAAATGCTGAGAACGAATTAGAAGCGATTTGGCAAGCGTGTAGTATATTGGATGGGAATGATGCTTGGGCTGACCGACACGAAAGCCAATTTCCACTGGCATCTTGGATTGCGACCCCCAAGGATAGCCGTGCTGCAAGATGGAGGAGAATCGGGAAAAGTTTGGATCCAATATGGGCAAGTCTGGCAGATTTAGCAGATTTCGATTCAGATACTATTGCAGATCTTGCCTTAGTTGACATTAGTGCACTAGAGATTCTGACCGAAAGGATTCGCAACAACCCTCTTGGGATTTTATCACTCGATGTCAAACACCCTGCGATAGCAACAGTAATTTTACTTAGCAAAGAGTGGATTGAGGAGCCACCCGATGTAATCGAGACTTGGCTTTCAAATCCATTAAAAGTTTCAGAAGTATTACGTTTGAATTGGAATGGTTCCAATATTGAAAGTTTGGTAGAGGCTTGCCCTCATCACAAATTATTGCTAACACATGAAAATGTCGAGCGTGAAGAGATGCTAGGAATTATGGAAGATGTACATTTTTCTCTTTGGAAAGAGTATTCAGTGTCTTGGTTGTTGAATTGTATGTCTACAAGTCTTGGCAGAGATGCTCTCTCCATTTTGGATTTACCTTGGCCTGCTATACTACATGATCAAAACCTGAAATCAGAAGATTTGGTCTTGATTCATCATATGCCAGAAGGAGTCGGAACTGATTCACTAATCGATGTATTCGAAGGAATAAATGCTGCAGAAGAAGGCAGACCTCCAAAAATAGGTAAGACTCATCCATTAGCCGGTTGGTTATTCCAAGAACAAGTGCCACACCCTCCATTATCTACAGAACATAATCAGGAAATTCATCTTGCTCTTCACCGACGGTTTCAACAATGAGAGACTTTGAGACTCATTTAGCCGCACATGCAACATCGCAGGGAGAGCGTCCGCTCAGTGAACTGCGATACCAATGATGCGGCTACGTGCCATCGACGAAGACCAGGGTGACTCTTAGGAGAATGACCTCTGATGCAAACCGATGGACAATGTGGTCGGTAATGGGTCCTCGCTGGACGAGAGAGTGAGAGTGAGACAACCAACCGGCTGCACAGAAAAGCCCTGACCCTGGGTCAAGCCTCCGAGGAGACTGTGACAGGGGCTGTTACGGGTCGGGGCACAGCTTTCTTTGCGATTCATTGAATAGCCATCCAAACACAGTCGATAGTATGGCGAAGTTGGAGCGCTGCTTAGTGGGCGGTACCTTCGATAGGTTTCACGACGGCCACAAGGAATTACTTCTTACAGCACTTGAAGTTGCTGAATTAGTCGAAGTTTGGATCACAAATGATGTGATGTCAGCAGTAAAATCACCTTTCTTACAATCTTTTGAAGACCGTCGAGAAGCAATACTTGCATGGGCGAATGAAAGGATTACAACTCATGAATTAGAAGACAATATGGGGCCTGCACCTTTCAGGAAAGATTGCGATAGCATAATCTGTACTCCTGAGACATTGAGTAATTGCCAGTCAATAAATGAAATTAGATTGAAAAACGGCCTAATGCCTCTTGAAATCATTGAAGTTTCTCACACCCTAGATGAGTTGGGAGGAATTATTTCCAGTACAAGAATCAGGGCAGGCTTAATCGATAAAAATGGTAAGCAATGGCTGAAGGAATCTGATAGAGGTAAGACTTACCTCTTCCACAGAGGTTTAGATGCTGAGTTGAAGGAGCCTGCAGGTGAATTATTCCTAGGACCCGAAGAATCTCCGGAGGTC
>MDTG01193994.1_pt1 | contig 10673 bp, 5 predicted proteins | sample 811421 | NCBI WGS metagenome assembly MDTG01 (sample SAMN05326645, study PRJNA326480) | marine metagenome | isolation source: seawater | place: Pacific Ocean: South East | collected 2011
CTATAGGATCTGTTCCTAAAGTATATGCTGTAGTAGAACCATTACCATCTCCTAAAGCTTGAACTACATCATCACCTTTACCAATAGTTTTCCACCATGTAATTATTTGTAATACATCATTAGCGGCGGCACCATTAACTAGAACAACTGATGTTCCATTAGAGGCAGTATAATCTGTAGTAGGTTTTAATAATACACCATTAAGATATACTTGCAATGCACCTACTTGATAACTTAATGTTGATGAGTTTGAATCGGAGCCAGTGAACGTTGTTTGATTAGAAGAAGCGGAGTAAATATATTCTACTAATATATCTGAACTAGCTGCTTGACTTGAACCTATTTCTACGATAGATTGAGTACCGCCTACTTCTTTTTTCATGTACGCCTTACCGTCGTACGTATTAAGTGCGATTTCTCCTAAATCTAAATTGGAAGTTGTTGGTTGCGCTCCGGCTGTTGCCGAACGTCTTAATTTAATGTTCGTTTGTCGTGCCAATGTTGGCTCCTATGTCAATCTCTATATAGAGAGTTTAATTTATAATGTCACACCGTTATATAACGGTTTAATATATTTATACTAATTAATTAGTATGTTCCACCATCAATGATATTAGAAGCAACAGGTACGTCAGAAGCGTTAAATTGTAGTATTGTTCCAGCTACACCAGAGTTTGAATTCGTGACATAACTTAAAGCTGTACCAGCATTATTTGCAATGATATAACTCTTACCTGTAAATGAACTTACACCAGTACCACCATGTGTGACTGCTAAATCATTTGTTAATGAAACTGTTCCAGTTACTGATAAATTGTCATCAACTGTTACGGTACCACCAGCAGAATCAAGTGTTAAATTACCTGAACCTGTATCTATCTCTCCGGCTGCTGTGACACCAACTTGAACTCCATTAATATATGATCCACCTATATCTAAGGCACCTTTAGTACCTGATATAACACCTGAAGTATCTGTTGAATCAGGTATAAATGTAAATCTTCCTGTGGAATCATCGTAACCAAAGAAACCTAGTTTAGCAGCTGAACCATTGTGCCATCTAAATTCTATACCTCTATCAAGGTTATCATCAGATGAAGGTGCAGTATCACCACCAACTACGAATATTGGATCATCAACTGTAACTGTAGTTGAATTTAAAGTTGTTTGTGTTCCGTTAACAGTTAAATTACCACCAACTGTCATATTACCTGAAGTTGTTACGGTATCACTTGAACCATTACCTAATGTTGTATTACCATTAACTGTTAAGTTATCTGTTACGGTTAAATCTGAAGCAATTGTTACGTCATCAGGTAAACCGATTTGAATTTGATTATCAGAAACTGTAGTATTAACTTCGTTAGCAGTTCCTGCAAATGTTAATGTATCACTTAATAATGCAACTGTATCATTCGATCCAGAATCAGCTGCAATTGTTAGAGTTGTTGCAAGTGCTGCAGTTCCAGCAGCTGTTAATCTACCTTGTGCATCAACTGTGAATGTTGGAATTTGTGTTGTACTACCATAAGATCCTGCAGTTACGGCAGTATTATCTAAATTAACCGTAACACTATTACCAGATCCTACTGAACTTAATCCAGTACCACCTGCGATAGTTAATGTTTCTGAATCTAGGTCAATACTTAAAGCACCACCTGAATCAGCTTGGAAATCTAGATCTTGAGCTGTGACTTGAGCATCAACATAAGCCTTAATTGACTGTTGAGTAGCTAGTGATGTTGCAGAATTAGATGATAAATTATCTTCATCTAATATAGCTGTAATACCAACCGCACTTCCTAAAGAACCAGTAGCTGCGATTTTAAGTGTTGCTGTATTTAAAGCACTTACATGTGAATTACCATCTGTTATAAGTGCGCTTGAAGCTGTTGTTGTACCATGAACGTGATCTAATAAATCAGTAAAATATTTACCGCCGATTATAGCAATACCAGTTGCAACCCCACCCGATTCGTTACCAGTACCGATATATAATCTATCACCATTATTTCCTTGAGTACCACCAACCCATGAATAGGCTAACTCACCTGTTTTAATATTACTAGGTGCTGAGGTGGTTGCACCAGTATTTAATATTTTTATTCTAGTCAATTTAGCCATTAATATGTTCCTCCAATAAGATTAAGGTTTTCATTTTGTATTTGTGTAGTGACTTTATATGTTCCGGATGTTCCGTCATATATCATCATAACTCCATCGGCTTGTCCTGTAATATCAACATCTGTTAAATCACCTAATGCCATGCTAGATCCTAACGATGCAGATTTTGCTGTTATATTTCTCTGACCTGCGGCGGTTCCTTTCATGGATCCTGATGTACTAATCTTTGCTTTTAAATTAGGCATTATCTCGTTACTCCTGGTGTCACTTCTACTTGTCCTTCTAAAACTCTTGTTACGACCCCTCCTGCGGAGGTGATCTCTATGTCATAGACATACCTACCTGCTTCTAATGCATTTGTTTGTGTGGGCGTTAACGAAATTGTTATTGTACCACCAGTTGCATTAGATACAGTAGCTCCAAATGCAGTATAAGATGTAGAGTCATATGTCTTTCTTATCTGTCCCGCTACGGTATATCCGGTTAAATTTTGAGTGTTTCCACTATCATCATCGATATCTATTGCCGCATTAAAGGTAGCACCTTGATCGACCACTAAATTTGCAACAATCGCCATTTATCCTTTCCTTTAACTATTTATACGTTTCAATTCTTCGACTTCAGCTTTTAATTCTTTAATCGATTCTATTAATAATGGAACTAGTTTATCGTAAGCTACTCCTAAATATCCATCATCCTTTTCATTAACTGCTTCTGGTAAAACTGCTTGAACTGCCTGAGCACTTACACCAACTTGTCTTGTTTCTTTATCTAAGCTTGCTGCCTTATCATTCCATTTGTATATAAATCCATCAATAGCACATACTTTATCTAATGCTCCAGTAATTGGTTCTATTATATCTTTTTGTCTTTCATCTGAAGATGCAATAAAGTCAGTAGCATATACTATATTACTAGATGCATTCATATATACACCGCTGTCATATTTAACGGTATTAGCGGCAGTTTGATGAACTAATGGATAACTTGCATTACCATTATGATCAGTCATAGAAATCTTGGTTGCAGTAGTTGCTGTCGCTGCATTACCTGTACATGATCCGGATGAACCAGAGACATTACCTGTGACATTACCTGTTAAAGCAGCACTTATTGTTCCAGCACTAAAGTTTCCAGACCCATCTCTCTTAACAATTTGATTTGCAGTATTTGCATTTGTACATGTAATTGTAGCTGAGTTAGCCTGTGATGTTATTGAACCTGCAGTTGAAGCATGTCCACTTAAAGCTCCAATGAATGTTGTAGCTGTAATAGCTTCTGTTGAAGCGTTAACTGTTATTCCAGAAGTTTTATATAAAGATTCGTGTTGACTAGCACTAGAATTATTTCCAACAAACACCATTCTATAATTACCATTTCCTTCAGTATTAGTAACGTAAGCTGCATTAGCACTATTAGCATTTCCATTTAAAGAACCATTAAATTGTGAAGCCGTAACTTGATTAGTAGATGCATTAAGATAAACTTCATCTGTATAATGAGCATTATTACCACTTCTCCACATTAGAGGATAGTTAGCATTTGAATCACTATGTGCTATAGTAACGCTAGACGCTGTTCCGGTTAAATTACCAGTGACATTACCAGTTAAATTACCAGTAATTGTATTTGAACTTGGATTATATGTTAACCCAGTATCAGTTTCAATTCCTTGACTTCCTGTAGCTCCATCAACAAAAGTTAAATAAGTAGTTTCATTAGTTCCATTATTTGCAGTTGCTGTTACGTTTGTTGCTAAGCTAGCAGTACCAGTTATGTTAGGTACAGTTAATGTATTTGTACTTGGATTATAAGTGAAATTAGCTGCGGTATCTTTATAAAGGCTTTCATTAGCATTAGACCCATCATTAGCCTCTCCAAATACCATTCTATAGGATGCATTGGTTGATCCTCCAGCTACGTAAACTTTTGATGCTGAAGTAGCATTACCAATTAATTCTCCATTGAATGTTGTAGCATATAATGTATTTGTACTTGGATTACAATAGATCTCATCAGTATAATATACGCTATTACCTGATCTCCATACCATTGGATAACTAGCATTAGTATCACTATGACTTGTCGTTACATGTGAAGCAATACCATTAAAGTTAGTAGCCGTAACAATATTAAGGCCACTTAAATTATTAGATGATGGATTATATACAAAGTGACCATCATCAGTATCAATATGTAATCTTTCGTATCCGGCACCACCTACTGGTGAGAATATTACTTGATGATCTGTATTACTATTTTCTTCATCTATGTTTATATTATCTGCATTTGTAGCGGTACCACTTAATGTTGCTGTGATAGTACCAGCTGCGAAGTTTCCAGATCCATCTCTGAATACACCTTTACTTGCCGTATTAGCTGTAGCAAATTCATCTTCTCTATAATATCTACCATCTAGATCTAGGGAAGCCGCACCTGTTACGTGTCCGTACGTATCAAAGGTTAAATCTTGTATTACTGTTCCAGCAGAATTATCAATACTAGCTAATGAAGAAGTGTCTGCGTGATTAATTGTAATTTTATCAGCCGATCCTGCAGTAGTTATTGCATTACCACCTTCTATATCAATAGTATCATTGTTTGCACTTGCAACAGCTGAACCAGAATCTCCTGTAAATGTTTTATAGAATAATTGTGATGAACCTCTATCTGTATTTGTAATCGTAACATCGATATCACTTCCAGAAGTTGATGTTACGGCAGTTATACCAGTTCCATTTACAAAATCTAGATTTTTACCAGCTCCAAAATCATTAGATTCAATTGTTGGAGGAGTATTTGTTGCGTTTGATAATATTAATGAACCATCTGCTTCCCATCGGTTTGTTGCATAGTTATATACTATTGAATGAGATCCAGTTACGTTAGAAGCTTTTGTTACGTGTGAGAATGTTAATGTTGCACCATCTGCAATTGATGAAGCGGCACTTAATGTTAATGTTGTTCCACTAATTGCTGAAACTGTAGCTCCAGATGCAACTCCAGTACCATATACACCTTGTCCAACTTTTACACCAGTTCCACTATCTAATGTCACTGATGTTGAGCTTGAAACAGCACCATCAACAGTTTGAGTTATAATTGGACCAGCCTCTATACCAAATCCACCTGATGCTGGTTCACTTGTTAAATTATTTCCTGCTAATACTAATGTATCTTCAGCTGTAATTGTTGAAGTATTTAATATTGTTTGTGTTCCGTTAACAGTTAAATTACCAGTAATTGTAGTATTTCCTGCTATAGTAGCATTACCATCTACTGCTAAATTGTTATCGCCTGGATCTGATCCAGATGTACCAACTCTTAATCCTGCGGATCTTGTATAGTCTGTGACAACTAAGTTATTTCCTATTGTGACATCATCTGGCAATGCAATTACTGCAGATGAACCTTCACCTGGAGTATGTGTCACTGTAATTTCGTTTGCGGTACCTGAGATACCTGACATATAATTACCAGTAGTATCTGTTCCTAATGCAACTGAGTTAGCCGCAACAGTAGCTGTAAGTGTAGCACTTGCTAGATCTGTAATTGTGACATTACCTGTTAAATCACCACCTAATGTAATTGTGAAATCAGCTACATTGAAATCAAAGTTTTGATTTGTTGAATCCCATGTGACTGCAATACCTGATTCTGTATTACTTGAGATTAGATCTTCAGCATTATAGAATGTTACGATATCTGATGTGACTGATGAACTACCGGCGGCATTTGTTCCAACAATTTGCCATCCTCTATGTCCTTTACTAGCACCAACTTGAGATTCTCTCCATTGTACTGCTGGATAAGGAGTTGGAGAAGAACCAATGTGGGCTCTATTAACTTTAAGTCCCATTCCAGTTGATGTTTGATTACCATCAACTTCTAAATAAGACACTCCAAATGTACTTACACCAGATGAACTACCGGCTATACTTAATGTTGCACCACTTGCAATTTCTAAAGTTGAACCAGAAGTTACGGTATATGTTTTACTACCACCAAATGCTAAATCTGTTTCTAGCGTTTGTGAACTTCCACTTACTTTAATTAATCTTGCTGCTATATCAGTATCATTAGAAATCATTCCAGCTTGTAGAAGATCTAATGTACCTGCAATTGTATTTGCACCATATGTTCCATCATTATATGAATCTGAATCACCAAGTGCTGTATTTAATAGATTAACTGCAGTTGTAATATTTGCTGCTCCAACTGCTTCAGTACCTGATCCAGTAATTACTGCAGTACCTAATTGAGAATCTAATTCATTAATTGCATCGGCTAATGTAGATGCTGATGTTGTTAAAGATTGACTTGGCTCTACAAAAGTATTTAAAGTATCTACTTCATTTTCTACTTCATTAATAGCACCTACAACTGTAGAAGCTGATGTGCCCATATTTCCTGCTGTGACATCACCAATATCTGTTATTAATTCATTAAGACCATCCATGATAGTAGATGAACTAAATGTTCCTGCAAAGGCTTGTGTTGGTTCTACTCTTGCATTAAGTACATCAATTTCTTGTTCTAATTCTAATATAGCAGTAGAAACTGTAGAAGCTGTAGTACCCATAGCACCTGCGGTGATAGTACCAAGCTCTGCATCATGTTCGTTTAATGCTCCAACTACGTCATTTGATGTAGTACTAATATTATAGTTAGCTGTCGATCCTCTTAGTGCTGTTTCTAATTCATTAACAGCACCAACTAGATCATTTGAATCTGTTCCAATAGTATAATTACCTGTACTACCTCTTACGGCAGTTTCTAATTCATTAACAGCTCCAACAACATCGGCAGTATGTGTAGTACCTAAAGAAGCATGATTACCAAGTTCTGTTCTAAGTTCTCTAGCCGCAGCTGAAAGATCTGTAGCAGATAATCCTGTAAGTGTTAAATTACCTATATCATCTTGTAGTTCGTTAACAGCATCAACTAATGAATGGGCTGTAATTTGTATAGCTTGACCACCGCCACCTGATGTGACTGTATGTAATTCAATTATATTTTCGAATGTAGTATCTTGTACTTCAATTGCACTAATGTTAGCAGCTAAAATTCTTTTACTTGAATCACCAGATACTTGAACTAATTGACCTGTATTAAAAGAACCAGTACTTGATTTAAATCTTAATGTTGTAGTACTTGCTGATAAAAGAATTCCTGAGAAACCTCCAGCCTGAGTAAGTGTTACGCCTTCTGTAAATTCTGCAGGTACGGTTGGAGATCCAGTTAACGTAACTTTTAAAGCAAAGTTAGGTATATGGAATCCAGCTTGAACTTGTGATTGTGATATTTCGGAACCAGCTACTTTTACTTTAATATAACCATTATTAACTGATTCTGTGACTACTCTTTCTAGATTAGCATGAGCAATTGTTTGTGTAGTTCCATCTGTTGTTTGTTTAAAATCTGCACCTGCATTAAATGTACCACTTATAGTAGATAATGCAACTTTCTTATTATTGATCCATAAGATCTTGGCTTTATATGTTTCTGATCCTGAAGATCCTTGATAAACTTCTTTATCTGCAACCCATTGAGATTCTATTGTAGGACTATTTTTAAATATAACACAATGAAGAATATCTGTTGTGACTTCAGGTTGTGTTTCAAATCTTAGTGTTTTATTATTTGAATCTGTTCCTGTGAATAATCTAGAACTAACTCCAGTATAATCATATACCTTATCCGTTAATCTAGATTCTAACTGATCAACATCACCAGCTTCGAATGATTGTTCATTCGTTTTTTGTCTCCATTCTTCGAATGAATTACTCTTTAATGTTCTTACTTCGTTATTTGCCATTATTTACTCGCTATCTTTTTTAATAGGTCCTTAATTTCTGCTACATCCTTTTTAAGTTGTACAATATCTTCACTTTGTTGTGCATCCAATTTAGACTTTTCTATTTGATTTAGTCTAGCTTGGTAAGCCGTTACACTAGTATTTATAATAGCATTAGTAGTTAAATCCCTAACTAATTCAGGATGATCTTCAACTACTGCTACTTCTTCTTTCTTTTTTCTTGGCATAATATTTCCTATAAGGCTGCTATAGCTCTAAAATCTTTTACTGTTGGTGCATAAGAAGAATTATTTCCTCTTAATACAATCTTAAATGCAAATGATCCAAATTTACCAATTGTTGGATCTATAATATAATGAGCCTCACTATATGCACCACCATCATTATCTGGTATTGTTTTTTCAGGGGCATCTAATATCCATGGTTGTGATTCGAAATCTAAGTCAGAACCAGCTGCGATCGCTTTATAATATAAATCTATGGCAGCACCATTTGGTTTATTTACATTTAGATATACATCTAATATATCTGCTTCGTTATTTAAATCAATTCTCTTAGTGACATAACTGTTTAATTCAGATCCGCCTGTTGCTGATGTTTCTGCAACATATGTTCTACCATTAGCGGTATCATTATAATCACTAGAATTATTTCCAGCATCATTTAATCTATTTGAAACACAAATTACTGAAGCTCTGTTCATATCAATAATAGGTGTTAAATAAGAATTACCTACAAGTGCTGCAGTTATTTGCAATGATTTATTTCCAGAGTTATAATTAGTTTCATTAACTGCTGACATAACTTGCATTGGACTTGTGAATTCATTATTTTGATTAGCAAGTATTCCACCAATACCAGTTATATTATTTGCTGCTTGTCCAACCTGATCAATTGATTGACCTGTTGTAGCACTAAGTGTAAGATTAATTGCAGTACGTGGAACTTCCAATGTTTGTATTGTTGGTTTTAAAACATCATACATTTTATTACATGTAGCTTTAATTCCAGCTCCACCACCAACTAGACCTCCTGCAGTTGTTGCGGCGATTCCAGATAATGTTATTGTATACGAATCTATTTCAGCTTCAGAAACTGTATGTGTTGTATTCATTTGAGCGGCTGTAATACCGTTAACTGTTCCAGATTGTCCAGATATAGTCACTTTAGAACTACCATGCATTCCATGGTTAGGATGTTGAACTCTTATAATTGTATTTGTACTATTAGAAACATAAGTAAATGGATTAGCTGGTAAAGAAGCAGTCGGAACTACATCATTAACCAAAGATATATTACCACTAGTTGTTGTGAAATTACATCTATTAAGTTTAAACTTCATGTCTCTTGTTTGCTCTGGTGTCCATGTTGAAGAGTTAGCTGATGTAAAGAATACACCATTATATGGCTGTTTAGTCACACGGCTAGTTGGATTTGCTAAATCAAATCCACCAGTTTCTGCAATAAATACCTTGTAATCATCTGATTGAGATATTAATACAATAGCATATTCTTGATCTTGTCCTAAATAAACTGGATGATCAAATGTAAATTTAGTAGCTACTGAACCATTTGTAGAAGTTGTTATCGAGCTAGGATACATATTAACACTAGTTCCTGGAACTACTTGTTGTGTTGGTATACCATTTTCTACCGATCTTATTGAAAGATTAATTGGTATACTAGCATCTTCAGCTGCTATATAAATTTCACAAGATGAGGCGAATATACCTCCAACCGTATCAACAATAAATGTTTGTGCTACTGGATCTACCCATTCAACTGGATCTGTAAATCTTGTAATTGAAGTTTCTTGTACAACTCTAGTATCACCTAATTCTGTAGATACAAATCTAGGTACTTTTGTTGACATGATAACATTTTCTTTTGTCTCAAGTAAACCTTGAGCGTGATATAATGCTTCAGCAAATGTTGTTTCATTATCTTTATTATTTGTTGAATCATCTGACAATCTAAATTCTCTAGTACCTGTTTTAAATTTAAGAGAGGAATTATGAGGTATTCTAAAAGAACCTGCAACTTGTCCTGAGGCATCTGTAATTAAATCAGTATTATTTGCATGAACTGTTGCATCTTTAAAACTTGCTATTGAAGATTCATTAGACCATTCTTTATATCCACCTGTTTCTGAACAATAGTTCGTCACATCTGAACCATTAAAGAATGCATAAACTTTTGTATTAGGTTTCATTCTTTCCGCATGGAAGAATATTTCTCTAGAACGCATAAACGGTATAAAGTTAGTTTCTACAACTCTAGATCCTAATTCTTTTAATTGAGTATCAGGAACAACTGTTGTTTTTAAACCTGATCTTGATTGATTTGATGTAGTAGTAGTTGCAACGGTAGTTGTTGTTGCTGCACCTCTCCTTCTTCTAAATCTTCTTCTGAACCATCCTTCACCTTCTTCCTCGACATCCATTGTTGAAGTAGATTCTGTAATTTCTGTACCAGTCCAGTTAGTTTCCCATTCGTTCCAAACTGTTCCTAGTATTCCATTTTCTTCTGCCATATGAACTAATTGATCATAAACTCCTTCGTTATCAATTACAACATCTGGTCTTGTATCTGTATCTTTCCATTCATCGGACTCAGGTGATAATTTCATCTCACCACCCCAAGTGAATACGTTATATGGATTAACGAATTCTTGCATAGTAGCATAAGGTTGTTCTATATAAGTGACTTCACTAAATGGTAAATGAATTAA
>MDTG01288853.1_pt1 | contig 10673 bp, 2 predicted proteins | sample 811421 | NCBI WGS metagenome assembly MDTG01 (sample SAMN05326645, study PRJNA326480) | marine metagenome | isolation source: seawater | place: Pacific Ocean: South East | collected 2011
AATTCTTGATACAATTCCACTTAATGAGGTGATTGGTGGAGACATGATTCTGACAAGCACTCCATCTACCCTTATTCTAACGCCAACTTCTTTTTTAGAAGGCTCAATATGTATATCTGAAGAATCTTCTTTAATTGCCTCAGTTAGCATAAGATTCACAAGCTTTACAAATGGAGCGTCTTCAGCTGAGACTTTCTCATCTCCTAGGTCTAGGTGCTCTTGCTGGTCTGTGGCTGAGTCTGTAACATCATCAATACTTGATATTGCAGTTTCAACTTCTCCAAACTGTTTAATCTTTCCATAAATTTTATCGATTGCTTGCGCAAGTATATCTCTTCGAGCAATCAAAATATCTACTTCAAGATTTGTTAGCCTTTTAATAGAATCAATAGTTGGAATATCTTCAGGATTATGCATCGCAACTGAAATAGTCGTATCAGTTTTAGATAAAGCTAAGACATTTTTTTCTTTAGAAAAATCTTCAGGAATTAGTTTTGCTACTTCATTTCTAGCCTGATACAGTTCATTTTCTGATATGGGCCTTGAGCCTGTCTGTATAGCGTATCCTTTTAAAAGATTATCTTCAGTTAAATAACCCTTTTCTATTAAGATCTCTCCTAGCATCTTATTGCTATCTTGTTTCTCTCTTAAGGCCTCATTTAATGAGTCTAAGGAAATGAGGTTATTTTCTACTAATATTTCTCCAATTCTTTTCATTTATGCTCCTTATTAAGGTATTGTATTGTTTAGCTGAATTGTAATTGTTTCACTTGTTGCACCATTAGGATTTAACAAATTAGCCTGAATGATAGGAGAAGAACACTCCCACTGCTCGTTAGGCGCTTCACTTGTCAGAATGCATTCGTCTCCATTAAATGTGACATTAAAATATTTTAAATCATCTGCATCTGTTTGTATAGATGTAGCTCCATAAACAGCCAGTTCATCAATCCAGTTTCCGTATCCCCATACACCCCCAGCTGCTTCACAAATTACTTGCCCAATATACGGCAAACCCGTATCAGGATCATTTAGAGGGTCTCCGCCTTCTTCATCATAGCAACCTCCACCTTCTCTAATTGGGCCACCTTGAGAGCCTTGTATAATTAGTTCAACAAGAGCTCCTTCAACAGGTACGTTATAGGAGTCTAATAGTTGAGCACGAAGTTCTACTGAGAATGTGTTAAATGCAGATATAGGGGTTGGGTCTTGAAAGTCGTATTGCGTATCAGATAAAGGAACCAAGCTAAGCGTGCAATCAACGCATACATTTTCATATGACACAATATTATCTAAACTTGAAAATTTAAGAGGCAAGGCGATTCCCCAATAGATACCATCTGAATCTGGGTCTGTTCCAAATCCTGTTGCTGCCTCAGTATCACAATTTAAAGGGTTGCCTACCTCCGCACAGCTATAGTCCTGAGGATCGCATACTTCAGGATTGGTTCCTGTAGGCATTGAGCATAGGCCTGAAGTTTCAGTTCCTCCATCATCATAAACTGGCAACCAAACCATATCAGCTGCCTCACACGCAGCTTGGGTTGTATTTGTTGTATTAAGGCATACATTTCCTGTTGTAGTTGCCACAATTTCAGGAAACTCAAATAATTGTGCAGAGTTATATTGGGTTGTTGTCCACGCAACTCCTGGCCATGTTCCTCCACCTGCCCCACCTACATCAGGCTTCTCATTTCCTGTTTTTGCTTGCGCTATAATTGCAGCAGAGGTTGAAGGGTTTAGCCCAAAGTATACGGCAGTTGAATCTGACACAGGGTTTGACCAAGCATCCCACAACATAATTGATACAGGCATTTCTGTGAGACCTCCACCAATATTTGAGGCTTCTCCAAACGCATATCCGATAACTGCACTAGTTGGCGGGCCTGTTGTAATTGTTACAGGCGTTGCCTCTGCAACAAGTTCAAAATCAGTATCTAAATCATCATCCCCATCACAGCAGTCTGTAACAGTGACACGCATATGGACGGTCCCTGGTTTTGTTCCTGAATTCAATGTAACTGAAGCAGCTCCATTTGAGCTTGTTTCTACTGCTGAAACTGATCCAGGAATACCGTTTAAGTGAACATTATCTAGCTGAGGCTGAGTAACTTCAAAAGTAACTGTATAAGGGTTATTTACCAGATTTCCGTTTCCATCTCGTATTTCAGCTGTTAATAAAGTAGACTCTAGTCCGCCACCACCCTGAACAATAATTTCACTTGGGAACGGTGGAACGATCTCTACAAAAGATGCTTCAGTAGAATTTATTTGTATTCCAAGAGTATCTGATAATCCTTTATAGGTTCCAATAATATAGGCAACATCAGAAGAGTTCTCCATATTAAATGTTGATTGTGCGTGAGTTATGGATACGTTATTATTTTCATCTCCTGTAAAATTGCCGAGTACTTCAGGTACATAATTTAGATCAACATCTCCCTCTTGAAAGAAAGCAGATTGAGGATTAATAGACCCTACATCAAACCAGGTACCTTCATTGTCAGGTTGCTGAGCAGAAAATGTTATAATGTCATTAATAGGAGCCAAATTCCCTAATGCATCAGTATAGAACGCATAAATATTAGTGCTCTCTTCGTTTGAATCATCTGGAAGAACATAATCTTCTGAAGTTAGAATTAATTGCTCTGCGCAATCAGGGCAACTAGGGATACTATTAATAACTAAAATATCGCTAAATAGAACATTGTCTGCATCTGAAGGATCAAAAACTATTGCAACCAATCTATCGATTCCTTCTTCAATATTTGTGTATGAAACTTGAGCAACTCCATTTTGAGTTCCTCCTGAACTTGATGCAGTGCAATCAGAGCCATCTGCGCACGGGTCACCAGCAGGATCACAAGATGCTCCATCTGCACAAGAAAATGAATCTGTTTCTCCAGGCTCTCCATCAGAGGAGCCAGTGCTCCCGCAACAGGTGTATTCTTGCCCTACACTTAATTCCCCATAAGAGTCTCTAGCTTGTTGTAGCTGGAATCGCACCAATACATTTGATATTCCTACACCATTAGCATTTTTTGCAATCACAGAAATAGGTGTCTGACTTTGAAGGGAATGGCTAATTGTATCTACGTCTGGATAAAAGTGGAATTCAGCGACATCTAGCTCAGGTTCTTGATTTCCTTGAACCAAATAACTTAAAGTCAAACTTTCTGAAACAGGTGTTTCGTCAAAAGATTCAGCTAAAGAAATATTGAAATCAAAATCAAGATAGGCATCTGAATCAAATTCTTGAGAATTAACGGTAAAAGTAGTTTGTGCAACTCCTTGAGCATTCGTCATGACAGATGTTTGTGATAAATATCCTCCTTCAATAGTAGAGCAATCAGAGCCATCTGTGCACGAGTCTCCAGGGCTACAAATAGAACCATCTTCACACTTGTAAGTTTTTTGGAAATTAACCATTACTGGGTCTGTAACAAGGCCTCCATATATATCAATAGTACGAGCAGTAATAGTCGTTTCATATACTACGCTATTATTGTCTATGAAGGTTTCACTTGTACTTTCTGATATTTGCAATCCATCTATTTTTTGAATTATAGCATATTGCTCTGTAAAAAATTCAGTACTTAGAGGGATTAGTGCACTTGTGCCATTATCAAAGTTTTTTGGAGCATTAGTATCTGGGTCAATAACTTTTGCTTCAATTGAAAAATCAGCAAATCCAGATGCTAAATCAAGCTCATCTAAAGTAATTGTAGTACTTGCTTTTCCTTCTACAGTAAGCGCTGTCCCTACAGAGATTACTCCAAAGTCAGATGTTTTTACAAATTCTACAGGAACGCCATTAATCCATGCTCCATCTGAATCTGTTACGGTTGCAGTAAAAGTAACTACGTATTCTGTTACAGAAGGTGTTCCTGATTCATCATCTCCAGAATCACCTCCAGCATCTGTATCGTCTCCATCATCCCCATCACCCGTATCATCTCCTGAGTCCTGGGAACTGCTTTCTAATATAGTTAGGTCAGGAATTCCATCTGAATCGACATCTTCAATCAAGTCTGATTCAAAGCTAAAACCAGCTACCTCTTGAATAAGAACGTATTCTTGAGTAAAGAATTCAGTTGAAAGACTTTGTGTTGCAGAGGTGCCAGCAGGAAGAATTAGAGTTTCTCCTGTATTTGGATCTAGAATGCTTGCCTGAATTCCGAAATTAGTAACGGCCTCTGTTAGCAATCCTTGATTTAAAGTAAGAATAGTTGTTGCCTCTCCTGCTTCCGTAAGCACTTGGCTTGCAGAAAGATTTCCGAAGTCAGTTAGCTTTTGAAATTGAACTAAAATATTATCCATTACTCCACCCGATGCATCAGTTACTAGTGCAGTAAAAACAACTTCCTGATTATTAGATTCAGGAGTTTCAGACACCTCTTCTTCGTCAGACGCATCATCACTAGAATCATCAGTAACAATTAGGTCAAGAATTCCATTGTTGTTATAATCGTCAGTTAAGCTTGTTGTCAGATTGAAGCTTGCAACATTAGCAAGGTTTTCTTGTTCTTGCTGAGCCAGCACATACTCTTCTGTAAAAAATTCAGTATTCAATGTTGTAGATGCAGAACTTCCATCATCAAACACGATTAAGGTTTCTGTTAAAGGATTAGTAATGCTAGCGGTAACTGCAAATGGTGTGGGATTTAGTGTTATGTCTGTTTTATTTATTGTTACAGATACAGTTGCTATACCGTCCTCATCAGTTAAAACTTCATTTGTTGATATTGCTAGCCCATCTGCGGAGCTTCCATCATCAGGTATTCCAAATTGTATTGGGACTCCGCTAATAACATTTCCGCTACTTCCAATAGCAGATGCTTCAAAGTCAATGGTTAAATTTTCACTTCCTACAATAGTCAAGTCAACGATTCCATTGCTATTAAGGTCATTGGTTATTTGATTAGTATCAAAAGTAAAATCAGACACTTTTAGAACTTGTGCATATTCTTGCTTAAAAAACTGAACAGGCTCGCTTGATTCAGCAGCAGCTCCAATATCCTGGGTATCTATGTCAAATTCATCAACACCTTCCGTGTATTCATCGTCACCATCTAAATCTGTAAAGTTTTCTCCAAAGTCATACTCACCATTATTAGCTCCTATGATAATAGATTTTTCGCTTAAAGGATCTTGGACTGCGGCAGCTATTTCAAAGTCAGTTACATAATCAGGTAATTGATTTCCAGTAAAAGTTAAAGATGTGCTTGCCACCCCTCCTGCATCGGTAATGTCAGATCCGGTAGAGATGGTTCCAAATTCAGATAACTTTTGAAAAGAAACAGTCACTCCTTCTAGAGGAGATCCGTCTTGGTCGACTACCTGAGCATCAAACAAGACTTGGACATAATCTTGCTCTGAAACAACTAAATCATATGTGTCATCACTATTAAAATCTTGAGTTAGATTAGAATCTAAATAGAAATCACCAACTTGCAGAATCAAAGCATATCCTTGTTTTATAAATTGAGTGCAAAGGCTTTGCTCTGTGCTTGTTCCATCTTCTAACAATATAGGACTTCCTGTCGCGGGATCAATAATTTTAGCAGTTATACAAAAATCAGTAACATCGCCAGCTAGACTGATAGGATTAAAACTAAGCGTTGTAATAGCTTGCCCACTTTGGTTATATCCACCTGTTCCACTAGTTGCAGAACTTGTAGAAATTGCTCCAAAGTTAAGGCTTGACAAGTCATTGTTTTTTTCAAACTTCACCTCAACACCATTAAGCTGAGCTCCATTAGCATCAACAACGGTTGCAATAAAATCTATTTGATAAGTAGAGTCAGGGTTTGATATAATTAGATCAAGAGCTCCATCGGAACCCAAAATCGAATTTTCACCATCATATAAATCTTGATCTAAACTAGAATCGAAGTATAATCCATTTACATTAACGACAGGGTCTGCTTCTTCCTGAGAATCAGCGGAAGCATTTAATATTACTTGATCTACATGCAGTATCTGACTTGCGTTATTTGGATCAACTACGTAAGCAATCAATTTATCAATTCCTTCATTATTACTAGAATAAGCAGCACCAACAAACCCAGGAGCAAAATTCAATTCGCTCGCATTTTCAATATCTGTGTTACTACTGTTGTAATATTCTGACCCATAGGTAGGTGTAGCGCTAGCACCGCAGCAATTAGTGACACATTCATCTGTTTCGTCAACTTCTCCATCATTATCGTTGTCTTCTCCATCAGATCGGCTATCATCACAGCAACAAGTATAAACAAAGCCATCTCTTAGTTCACCATAAGATCCGTATGCGCAATTAGAGCCATCATCACAAACAGTTCCAAGAGTACAAGTTGAAAGGTCATCACAATAGCCTTCGTAGACACAATCACCAGCTAAGCAATCATTGTTATCAACGCATACTGTTCGCACTTCATTGCTACAATATCCTTCTCCAGAAGAGTATGTTTTTTCATGCTGAAGTTCAAACTTTACAAGCACATTTGATATACCTACTCCATAATCATCTTTTACTAATAATTCTGGTACCATTTCAGCAGTAGAATTATAGCTTACCGCATACGGTATAACATTGTTATCAGCTACATCATAAAAGAACATATCAGACACATTGATTTCAGGATCTTGATTTCCTAAAATATTATAGCCTTTTATGATTTGTTCTTGAAGAGTTGGGTTTGCTGCAAGCCATACTCTAAAAGACACACTAATAGGTCCAGAATATAAAAAATCCTCAGAGTTGACAGTAAAAACTGATGATGCGACACCATCACCATCTGTCATAACACTAGAAAATGAAAGGTATGCTCCTCCTTCTGCTTCAAGATTTAAGCACTCTTGATCAATTGTACATAAATCATTACAATTAATGTTTTCATAAGGTAGTCCATTGCTAATACTATAAGTTTCACCTTCATATCCTTCATCATAACATGCATATAATTGTTGGTACAATACAGACTCTACTGCAAAATTAATTTCATTTGAATCAGTTACAATGGCTCCAAGAGAGTTGATTGTTCTAACTGTAATCTCTGTCTGGTAGTCAATTGAACTATTATCGTTTATGACCTCTGTTGTAAGCTCTGAAACAAGTAAATCATCTGTAGCATTTTCAGATACAGTAGCAATGTCTGAAGATATTTGTAGTGCAACGCTAGACTCACAAACATTGTTTCCATTACAGCTTTCAGGAGCGTTTGGAACCTGTGCTTTAAAGTTTACAGTCATGTCTTCTACCGCTTCATTAAAAATAATATATGGTACGCGAGCTACCCCGTTTTCATCAGTCAATGCTTCTGTTGGATACAGGTAGCCTGGAGCATTTTCTGCATCAAGTAACTCAAATTCAACCAAAACATTGGGTAGGGGAGGGTTGCCAAAATCTTCAGTATTACGATATACTATTGCTTCAACATAGGTAGCGTATTCCCCAATATCTAATACACCTAATATGTTGTTAGGTGAAAACTCTTGGTCAACGCCAGCAACTACTGACCCAATCAATGTATCTGTTGACTCTAAGCTTATTATCGCAGTTGAAAATCCTACTTCTTGCCCTAAATCATTTAGCAATTGTGCAGTAATTTTAAATGTCCCCACATCTCCATTATCTTTCCAATAGCCTGTAATATATCCATTAGAATCAGTTTGGGCCTGACTCGTACTTACTTGTCCGCCAGAAGAAATGCTACTATCTTCAGAAAACTCAATATAACCACTTGCAGGATCGGTGACGACAAACTCTTCATTTCCATCAGCATCTATGGTAATAGTTCCTTTTTCATATAAAAAACTAATGGTTTTTTCTGCTATTTGAGTAATATCTTCCTCATTTGTATCAAAGCTTAGTATTACTTCAAGCTGATCATATGTATTTAGAGCTGCATAGGCTGAGCTATTGTCACAACTAGGGTCACTACTCTCGCAATTAGAATTTTTGATTTCAAGATTCATATCGTAAGTGGTCGGAGTCCCTTGTGAACTGACAGGGTTTCGATCATCGCAAGATAAAAACAGTAACAATCCAAGCAATAAGGTTGATAGACTAAGTTTTATATATTTTCTATTATTTTCCATAATAAGCTCCTTGAAAGCATAATTTACTTTTCATTTTTTCTTAAATATTTTTTCAATTTTTGTTGAGTTTCATCACTCCATTTACCATCAATCTCATCATCTTTCATATCGAGTGCTTTTTGCAACTCTTTAATGTCTTCAGGAGTACTATCTTCAGTCACATTAACAACAAGCTGGTATAGCGCCTCTTCTTTTTCGTTTCTGCCCAAGGTTCTTTCAAGTCTCCCATGAGCCATACCCATCTCGATACCTGTATAGTTATCTTTAACTATCTTGGGTGTGATTTGAATGATTAAATCTGTTTTATTTTCAATTTCTGACGTGTGTGTGAAAAATTTAGGACCAATGAAAGGAATTCTCCAAAGTAATGGAAATTTGCTCTGTACTTTCTTTTTATCAGCAGATAAAAGCCCTGCAATAACAATTGATTCATCGTTTTTAACTCTTATTGTTGTAGAAGAGCTTCTCTTTTTAACCCAAGGAATGTTCCTGTCTGGGCCTATAAAGTCGTAGATAGAGCTTACTTCAGGAGTAACTTTTGTTGTAATGAATCCATCACTGTTTACTGTGGGTAAGACATTTAATTTGATTCCAATCTCTTCCCTTTGAACCTGAACCTGCCCGCCAACTCCACCACTTGATAAAATATAGGGCACAATATCAACCATTGAAATAGTTGCTTCGTGTCCATTAAGTGTTACAACTTGAGAATTGGCTAAAATATCTGCTTTATTGTTTTTGACTAAAAAGTCTAAGGTTACATCAAATGCAGTTAGTTGTCTGGCAAGGCCTATCTCATTATCAGAGTTTAATCGCTGAAAGTACATTTCATCAGGGAGCTGTCCATATGTTGTAGGATTTAAGGTTTCAATAACCTGCAATTCCCCATCGGTATTTGTCTGCAGATTAGATGATAATCCTGGAAATAAAGAACCTGTCTCATTACTTCCTCCTAAACTGACAGGCTCTCCCGTTTCAGCAAAAATGACTGATAGCTGAGCTAGTTTTGCCCAGTCAATACCGAACTTATCATCATCAGTTAATCCCACTTCAATTAATTTAGCTTCCAGCATAATTTGAGTTGCAGGAACATCAATTTCTGATACAATTTTTTCTATTTCAGCAATTTTTTTAGGACTTGCATTGACAAGTAGATTGTTGCCAGTCTTATCAACTGTTATTTGATCGGTAATGTTTAATAGTAGGCGAGAAACTTCATCTGCGCTAGCGTATTGCAGAGAAATGACATGCGGTGTCACGCCTATGTCTTTGTCTAGCTTTGCTGCATTAGCCACTAAAATAGAGTTGCCAACAATTTCGTAGCTAAGACCTGCAGCCCTTACAATCAGATTAATTGCCTCATCAATAGATACATTATCTAGATGAATAGTCAGCAATTCACTTTGATTTACATTTGGGCCTGTCACAATATTATACCCACTCTCTTCAGCTAAGATAGCTAAAAGATTTGGCAGGTTTTGGTCTACTGCATGAATCGTTACAGCTGTTCCTTTATCTTTAGAGTTTTTGCCTGCGGCATTGCTATCTCCGACCAAGATATTCAAGCCAATAAATGATATTACAAGTAGTATATTTTTCATTTTCACCTCTTGTTACGCGTAATGTTTTTTGAAATTTTTAAAGTATCAATCTCTCCATTTTTTTCAAATAAAAAGTTATCTCTATTAATCTTAATTATTTTTCCGTCTGCAATCCGATTGCCTTCTTCTATTCGGACGGTTTGACCCTGATAAAGAACTTCAACAATTGTTTTTCCGGTAGACTCGTTGTTGATAAAACTTGTTGGGACTAGAGTCTTGAATTTCTTGCTTTGATTGTACCCCACCTGTCCATCTAGAATAATTACGTTAGATAAGTCTGTCGGATCATTTGTTTCAGAAGATAGATTAAAGTCTTGTTCTCTTTCTCTAGTTAGCACAATCTCAAATTCATTTAAGCTCTGCAATAATTCACTTGTAGAGGGCTCGAAACATACTGCCTCAAAAGCGTATTCATCAATTTCATTGTTGGTATTAATATAGACTTCTAGATTATTATTTTTGTTTAGCTCAATGTAGTAGTAGTTGTTATTTTCGTAGCCAGGGTCTTCTTTTACATCCTCAAAGTCATAAAACAAGATTTTCTCATTATCATTCATAAAATAGGCTTCTTTTAGAAAGACGTTGCTCGCATTCTTGCACTTAGGCTTCTCTGAGAAAATATTACCTGCAATTTCAGTAAGAAGGTGCTTGCCAGGTTTTATTTTTATATTATTAAGTGAAAAACCATTTATGAAAGAATATGGTTTATTTCCAGTAGATGTAATTTTTATATACTCTCTAAAATTATTTAGTCGACTTTGAGTTGACGCGGTTATATCATTTGCTTCTGATTTTTTAATAATATCATCAACACTGATATTATACTTTTTAAATAATTTGATCAGATCCTCTCCAACAGGGAGTTCGTAATCTCCAGCCATATTTAAGTGTTCTTTGTAGCTATCATAACGATTACCTACGAGGCTGTAGTTGCTTCCGTTTTTTGAAAATAGTCCTATCGCTATATTGTTAATAAAAACAATCAGCAGA
>MDTG01016738.1_pt1 | contig 10672 bp, 10 predicted proteins | sample 811421 | NCBI WGS metagenome assembly MDTG01 (sample SAMN05326645, study PRJNA326480) | marine metagenome | isolation source: seawater | place: Pacific Ocean: South East | collected 2011
AAAAAAAAATGAAAATTGAATTCAAAAAAATTAAACAGAACAACCCTTTACTAATCGCAGAAACAGCATGTGGACATAATGGCGATATAAAAAAATTGATAAAATTAATTAATATTGCAAAAAATTCTGGGATAAAAGCTATTAAGTTCCAAATTTTTAAGTTGGACGAGAGATCAGTTCCAAATTCAAAAGAAGAAAAAATTTTTAAAAATCTCACTTTAAGTGAATCAGAATGGAAGAAAGCTGTCAATTGGGCACATAAAAAAAAGTTATTTGTCTTTGCCGATATTTTTGGATTAGATAGTTTGAATTTAGCTGAAAAAATAAAAGTTGATGGATATAAAATTCATTCTGAAGACGCACTTAATCATACTTTTATAGAAAAAGTACTTAGTAAAAATAAAATAACAATTATAGGTATTGGCGGATCTTACAGATCTGAGCTTATTTCTTTAGTTAATAATTTGGTAAATAAAAGTTTAAATAATAAAATTATATTAATGGCTGGTTTTCAAGTTTTTCCAACTCCTTTAAAATCACATTCTATATCTGAAATTATTGATCTAAAAGATAAGTATTCAAAATTTAATTTTAAAATTGGTTTTTCTGACCATATGCAAGGTGGCTCAGAAGAAAGTTTCTTATTACCTATATTAGCCTTAAGTTCTGGTGCAGAAGTAATTGAGAAGCATTTTACAATTAATAGAAAGCTAAAATTAATAGATTATTACTCGTCTTTAAACCCAAATGAATTAAAAATTTTCAATATAAAATTAAAAAACTATTTGAACTTATTTAAGCCTATTGGAGACCTTTCAACAGATGAATTAAAATATAGGAACATGTTTAAAAAGTTCATTACTACAAAAGTTAATAAAAAAAAAAGGTGATTTAATTAAAGAAAATGAAATTGAGTTTAAAAAAAATAAAAAAGAAGGACAAAGTTTAACATTCAATCAAATTAAAGGTAAAAAACTTAAACAAGATCTTAATGCTGGAAGTCCATTAAAACTTAAATACTTTGAGCAAAAAGTTGGTGCAATTATTGTTGCTAGAATGACTTCTAATAGACTTCCTGGGAAGTCCTTAAAAAAAATTGGCAACAGGGAGTCAATCGCTTTATTAATTGATAGAATAAAAAAAATTAAAAGATGTGATGAAATTATTTTAGCTACATCAACAGATGTTTCAGATGACCTTTTAGCATCAATTTCTAAGAGGGAAAATATAAAATGTTATAGAGGTTCACTTGAAAATGTTGCATTGAGGTATTATGAAGCTGCGAAAGAATATTCATTAGATCAAGTTCTAAGAATTACAGGCGATGCAATTTTATGCGATGTTGTCATGCTTGATAAAGCTATTGAACACCATTTAAATAATGCTAACGATGTGACTTTTATTAAAAATATGCCTTATGGGACTGCCAAGGAGGTATTCAGCTATAGGACAATTAAAACTATATCAAATTACTCTAAAATTAATAAAAATACTGAATATTTAGAGTGGTTTTTAGAGAATGGTAGAAATTTTAAGGTTGGTTATATAAAATCAAACTATAAATTTAAAAAAAATATTAGATTAACGTTAGATTTTGAGGAAGATTTGATACAATTAAATAAAATTTTTAATGATTTAAAACACCTAGATCATATTAAAATACAAGATGTAATTAACTATTTGAATAAAAATCCAAAAGTTATTAAAATTAATAGTCATCTTATTCCTAAATTTAAAAAGATTGAAAAAAATACGGAGCTAAATATTTAAATGTCTAAAATTAGTACTATTGATCAAGAAATATTAAAAGGCTCTTCAAAATTATTTTCAGAAAAAAAAAAGACAGGGTTTGATAGAACCAATTATATGGTCAAGAATATGGAGTATAATCATGCTTTCATACAATTATCTAAAGGTGAAAAAGATAAAGATAAGATTTTATATAAATTGCAAGAAGAATATAAATCTTATCGAAAAAAATGGGTGAATATTTTGGATAGTTATAAAATTGATAGCAACTTTAAACCCGGCTCTAAAATTTCACCCCCACTATCAGTAGATATTGAAACAGCATCTATCTGTGATTTAGCGTGCCCACATTGTAGTAGAGAATATATAATCACACCAGATAAAATAATGAATTTCGAATTATATAAAAAAATTATATCTGAATGTAAAAAATTAAAAGTACCATCAATTAAATTAAACTGGAGGGGGGAACCTCTTCTTAACCCAAAAATAAATGAATTTGTAAAATATGCAAAGGATCAAGGTATTCTTGAAGTTTCCATAAATACAAACGCTGTATCATTAACAGAAGAAAAAGCAGAAAAACTTATTAATTCAGGATTAGATGTAATAATCTTTTCTTTTGATGGAGGTACTAAAAAAACTTATGAAAAATTGAGACCAGGAAGATTTCATAAAAATAACTTTGAGCAAGTATATGGGAATATAAAAAGATTTACACAAATAAAAAAAAAATTAAATTCAAAATTTCCAATAACAAAAATTCAAATGATTTTAACAAAAGACTCTAGAGAGGAAACAAACAATTTTTTTGAAATATTTGGTGATATAATAGATGACGTAACTGTTACTCAATACAACGAGAGAGGGGGTTCTGTCAAAGATCTAACAGATGCTCAACAGATAAAACTTACAAATTATCTTACTAAAAATAATTTAAATTCTTCAACTCCTTACATGGTCAATTTTGAGGGAGAGATATTTATTTCGAAAAAAAGAAAAGCTTGTGAGCAAATTTTTCAAAGATTAATGTTAACATATAATGGGCGAGCTGGGATGTGCTGTCATGATTGGGGAGCGCAACATGGTGTAGGTTTTATAGATAAAGATGCATATGAAAGTGATGATAAAGAATTTTTGAAAGTAAAACAAAAAATCGAAACAAATAAAAAAGGATTTGAATTATTAAAAGAAGCTAAAATTCCAAACAAGTTTAATGAGCCAGATACAAAAGTACAAAATATCGAAGAAATTTGGAACGGTGAAGAATTAAATAGAGTAAGAAAAATTCATCGAAACAATAACTTAAATGACTTGAAAGTCTGCGAGGGCTGTACTTTTAAAGATACATATCATTGGGAAAAAATAATTTAATATAATTCTTACATACTACCCGGTCGTGAATAAAATCGATTATACTAAAATCGCAAAAAAAAGTTTAACATTATTAAACAGTAAATATTCCGATGATATTACTGTTTCCATAAGCTCGTTACATGCAATCAAACATCATCCTGAATATATTAAAAAAATCAAGAAATTAAGTGTATTTAAATTAACAAAAATTATTATAAAAAATTTGATTCAAATTTTTTTTATTTTTACTCTTTTTTTAAAAAAAAAAAAACAATTTAAAAAGGAAAAAATAGATGTACTTGTAATTTCTCACTTAACAAATATTGATCAATTAAATAATAGCCAAGACCCGTATTTTGGAATGCTAGAAAACTTTTTAAGAGATAGAAAAATTAAAGTAAAAAAATTACTCATCAACCATATTATCAAAAATAAAATAAAAAAAAATAAAAATAAAATTTTATTTTCAAGGAATTTGAATGCAAAATTTGAAATTCAAATTTTGAAAAAAAAGTTTTTCGAATTTTTTAAAATACTTAAAATTTTGATAAATTCAAATGATAGAATTTTAAATAAAATTTTAAAGAGGTCGATAATATCATTATTTGAAAGTGAAACTACTTTTGCTCTTAAATTTAAATATGAGCTAGAAATGTTTCTAAAAATTTTTAAACCTAAAGTAATAATTACAACATTTGAAGGATACGGATGGGAAAGGTTATGTTTCAATATTGCAAAGAAAAAAAACAAAAAAACTAGATGTATTGCTTATCAACACACACCGCTAAATCATAATAATGTATCAGCTTTTTATAAAATTAAAAAACGATATCAACCCGATTTGATTTGGTGTTCTGATAAAAAATCTTTTAATACATTGAAATCAAAAAAAATAAAGAAAATTTTATACATAGGAAATTTAAAATATAAAAATGAAAAAGATTATAAAATCAAACATAGTTCCAATAAAAAGATTAGGACTTGTTTGGTCATACCTGAAGGAATTAATGATGAATGCTTAAAACTATTACAGTTTTCAATTAATTGTTGCAAAGAAGACAAAAACTTAAAATTTATTTGGCGATTTCACCCAATTACTAAAATTCACAAAATCTTAAAGTCTTTAAATTTTAAAAATGTTGTATTAAATGACCAAATTATTATTTCTAAACAAAAAAAACTATTAAGAGATATTTCGAGGTCTAATTTTGTTTTATATAGGGGATCTTCTGCTGTCGTGGAATCTGTAAAAAAAGGTTTAATTCCTTTGTACCTTAACTGCGATCAGAATATAAACATAGATCCTTTAAAAGAAGTTATAAATAAAAAAAATTATGTTAATACTGTAAAAGATTTTTACTTAAAAATAAAATTTTACGAAAGTAAAAAATTTAAAAAAGTAAAATTAATTAAAAATTTTTCTAAGCTTTATGAAAGCAAAATTAAAAAAAATTTAGCTCTTAATTCACTTTTTAATGAAAAAATTTAAAATTTTAAAAAATAAAAAAATAATAATAACTGGACACACAGGCTTCAAAGGTTCTTGGCTTTCACTGTTTCTGAAATTAATGGGTGCGAAAGTCCTAGGAATATCTAAAGATATACCTACAACACCTTCTCATTTTAAAGTTTGTAAGGGCTTAAAAAAAATTAATTCAAAAAAAATCGATATTTGTGATTTATTAAAAATTAAATCGGTAATTAATAAATATAAACCAGATTATATTTTTCATCTTGCAGCACAACCTATAGTAAAAAAATCAATTACAAATCCATCACAAACTTGGTTTAGTAATACAATTGGAACTTTAAATATTTTAGAAACTTTAAGATTTTATAAAAAAAAAATAACAGCTGTTATTATCACAAGTGATAAAGTTTATTACAATTTCGAAAAAAAAGGTGCGTATAAAGAAAATGATATAATTGGTGGAAAAGATCCATATAGCGCATCAAAAGCCTCTGCTGAAATTGCAATAAAATCATACTTTGAAACGTATCTTAAAGAAAAAAAAAATATCAGAATTGCTGTTGCTAGAGCTGGAAATGTTATTGGTGGCGGAGATTGGTCTGAAGGAAGGTTAATTCCAGATTGTATAAAATCTTGGTCAAAAAATAAAAATGTCAGAATAAGAAATCTATCATCAACACGACCTTGGCAACATGTATTAGAAGTAATTTATGGATATACAGTTTTGGCTATTGAACTCTCTAAAAAGAAAAATTTAAATGGCGAAGCTTTCAATTTTGGTCCAAACATTAAAAATGATTATAAAGTAATCGATTGTTTAAAAGAATTTAAAAAAAATTGGAAAGGGATTAGATGGAAAAAGTTAAAAAAAAATAAAAAATTTAAGGAAGCGGGACTATTAAAATTAAATTCAAATAAAGCTTACTCAAAACTAAAATGGAAAGCTAATCTTAATTTTAGTAAAACAATAAAATTAACTTCAGACTGGTATAAAAGTTACTATTTGGAAAAAAAAAAAATTATAACTAATGAACAAATTAAATATTTCTTAAAAATAATAAACCGTTAAAAATGTATAAAATATTAAAAAATGTTATAAAAAAAATATTACAATTTCTTGGCTATGAAATAGTAAAGTATTATCCAGAAATGGAACAAAAAAATTATGATGAAATTTATAAACAAATTTTTAAAGATGATGAAGTTTTGCTATTCGACGTTGGAGCAAACAAAGGTCAATCAATAGATAGATTTGAAAAAATTTTTAAAAACAGAATTATTCATTCTTTTGAACCTATCAATTTTGAGTTCGAAAAAATGAAAAAAAAATATTCAAAATTAAGTAATATTATAATAAATAATTTTGCGATTGGAGATAAAATTGAGGAAAAAACTTTTTTTATAAATAACTACACAGGCTCGTCTTCTTTTCTCGAGATAAAAAAAAATACAGAGTGGACAAAATTAAGGAGCAAGCAGTTTAAAATTGATCCAAAAGAATTTATAAAAGAAGAAAAAAAAATTAAAATTGAAACTATTGATAATTACTGCCAGAATAATCATATAAATGAAATAGACATATTAAAAATTGATACTCAAGGATATGAGGATAAAGTACTTTTAGGAGCATCTAAAATGCTTCAAGGTAAAAAAATTAAACTAATTGAATTTGAAATAATACTATCTGACATATATTCAAAAACTTTAAGTATTGGAGAAATTGAGAATATTCTTGGAAAAAATTATAGATTGTTTGCTAATGATAATAGAGGTAACTTATACTCAAATTTTATTTATCAATTAAATTTGATTTACATTGAAAAAGAATTTTTGTCCAAAATAAAGATTAATTAGATATATGAATTATAACGTTAAAGTTTTAGAAAATTTTCTTGATAAGCAAGATTTTGATAAATTAAATCAAATAGACTTTGATGCAGCGCCAGATAATGGAATTTCAAATTTTCATAGTGAAATTGATAGAAATAATGAATTTGTTAATACAAAAATTTCTAATGATACAATAAGAAACATACATATTAAGTATCATAAAAATTTAATTAAAATTTTGAGTGAAATAAATCCTGATAAGCTTGAGTTATATGATTATTCTATAATTTCAATTGTTAAAACAGGAAAAAATTTTAAATTTCCTATTCATGACGATACACCTGAAAAACTTTTAAGTGGTGTAGTGTATTTAAACCCAACTACTAATGTTGGAACAAAGTTTTATTCTTCACAGAAATCTGAGCCAGAAAAAATAATTGAATGGAAAAAAAATCGTGCAGTATTTTTTTCAAGAGCAGAACGAGAAACATGGCATTCTTATGAAGGAAATAGTAAAGAAGAGAGAAAAGTTTTAGTTTATAATTTGGCAACAAGAAGATTAAAGGAAGTTTTTAAGATAGAAAAAAAAAATTACCTTTATGGTATGACTAGATTTAAGGCCAATCCAATAATATATAAGTTTTTCAAAACTGTAATTTAATTTTAAATTTTATTTATGAAAGTTGTAATACTCGCAGGTGGAAAAGGAACGAGATTAGCTGAATTTACAAAAAAAATTCCAAAACCAATGATTAAGATTAAAAGTAAACCAATGATTTATTATATTATGAGTATTTTTGCAAAATATGGATATAAAGATTTTATTATAGCTGCTGGCTATAAGCAAAATTATATTAAAAGATACTTTAAACAAAAAAAATTTGGATGGAAAATTAAAGTAATTAATACAGGATTAAACTCTATGACTGGTGGAAGACTAAAAAGATTAAAAAAATATCTTAATAATCAAAAGTTTTTTTTGACTTACGGAGATGGAATATCAAATGTTAATATTAACAAATTATTAAAGTTTCATAATTCAAACAAAGGATATGCGACATTGACTGCTGTAAGACCGCCTGCGAGATTTGGAGCGATTAAGATTTTGGGAAAAAAAGTTAAAATATTTAGAGAAAAATCAACTTTAGATGTTGGGTGGATTAATGGAGGTTTTTTTATATTTGAATCAGAAATATTTAAATATTTAAAATCAGATAAAACTATTCTTGAAAAAGAGCCTTTAACTAATTTAGGAAAACAAAAAAAACTCAACGCTTATAAACATTTTGGATTTTGGTATTGCATGGATACAATCAGAGATAAAGAAGTTATAGAAAAATCTAAAAAATTATAATTTTGAAAAAAAATATTTTAATTGTAGGTGGCTCTGGTTTTCTAGGATTAAATTTAATTGAATATTTATATAAATCATCAAAATATAACTTAATTTCTATTTCAAGAGGAATTAATAAAGATCTTAAGCTTAGAAAAAAAATTAATTATATTCGCGCTGATCTATCAATTTATAAAAATTTAGAGAGAGCTTTAAGAAATAAAAAAATTGATGTTGTTATTAATTTTGGAGGCAATATAGAACACAATAACAAACGTCAAACCAATAACTCTCATTATCAACTTTGTAAAAATTTAGTGAACTATTTTAGCAAAAAAAAATTAAGTTTATTTATTCAAGCTGGAAGCAGTATGGAATACGGAACAATTAAGTCTCCAAACTTAGAGAACAAAAAAACTAAACCTAACTCCATTTATGGAATATCAAAATTAAAGTCAACTAAGTACTTAGAACAAAGCGAAATAAATTATGTGATTTTAAGATTATATCAAATTTATGGTCCTTATCAAAAATTTGACAGATTGATTCCACTTGCTATTAAAAATTTACTATCTGATAAAAACTTTAACTCATCGAATGGTTTGCAAGTAAGAGATTTTTTATACGTTGATGACTTTATTTTATTGATCAATAAAATTTTGAAAAAAAAGAATATAAAAAAAGGTATTTATAATGTTGGTAGCGGAAGGCCAACTAATGTAAAGACGGTTTTGACAAAAATTGAAAAATTAATAAGCAAATCTAAGATAAATTTTAATGCTATTAAAATGAGAAAAGAAGAAATTAAATATTTGTATCCTAACATAAATAAAGTAAAGAGATCATTTAATTGGACACCCAAGACAAGTCTCACTAATGGTTTAAAAAAAACTATTAATTTCTATGAAAAATAAATCTTCACCATTAGTAAGTGTAATTATTAATTGTTATAACGGGCAAAAATATCTTGAGGAGTCTATTAAAAGTGTAATTAATCAAACTTATAAAAACTGGGAAATAATTTTTTGGGATAATAATTCTAATGATAATAGTAGAAAAATATTAAATAATTTCAACGATAAAAGAATAAAATATTTTTATTCAAAACAACATAATACACTTTATAAAGCCAGAAATTTAGCAATTAAAAAATCTAAAGGAAAATTTATTTGTTTTCTAGATACAGATGACAAATGGTTAAAAAATAAATTAAAAATACAAATTACAAAAATTAAAAAATATAATTTTGACGTTATATTTTCAAACTATTTTATTAAGAATGAAAAAAACAAAAGTAAATTCCTAGCAGTAGATCAGAAAAAATTTTTAAATTATAAAAACTTAACTCAAGAATTATTAGATCATTATTTTTTAGGCATATTGACTGTAATGGTTAGTAGGAGATTATTTCTGAAGAAAAAATTTAATCCAAGGTATCAAATAATTGGAGATTTTGACTATTTTCTTAATTTGAGCTTAAAACATAAATTTTTTTATATAAAAAACCCATTAGCAGTTTACAGGATTCACAGTGAAAACTTTTCAAAAAAAAAAATTAATTTACATATTAAAGAATTATCAACTTGGCTAGAAAGTCAAAAGATTATATCAAAGAAATATAATATGAGTTCTATTAATAGATTAATCTTAAAATTAAAAATTAAGAGTTATCTTGCCTTAGGTTACAAAATTTTGGGCGTGTAGTTCAGTGGTAGAACGCTACGTTGACATCGTAGAGGTCATAAGTTCAATTCTTATCACGCCCACCACTAATGTTTAATATTAAATAAATATGATATAATATGATTAATGAGCAAAAAAATATGAATATAATTAAAACTTTTAAAAAAAAAGGATTTGTTTTTGGAGATCAAATCATAAATCAAGATGAGTTACATGACTTAAGGGATCATCTAGATATAGAGTTTTCTAATCATCAAAGTTATAAAGGAGTTGCTCTTGAAATAGATCAATTTAAAGATTTAGATTTAGCAAAAAAAATTATAAAAATTTTGTTTAGTGAGCAAACGAGAAATATCATTAAAAAATTTGAAGAAATATCTCCTACACCTGTTTCAATATTACCACCAATTCATGTTCATAAAAACTATCATAATAATCTTATTAAAACACTTGGCTGGCATAGAGATTGCGGTGGTGAATTAAAATATAAGTATTGCAAAAATAAAATATTTAATAAAAATTACTTATTCACAAAAATTGGAATTTATTTGCAAGAAAATAATGAATATGGAGGGGGTATTGACATTATTAAATATTCTCATAAAAATTTTTCAAAACTTAGAATTTTCTTAAGAAAAATAAATTCGGTTCCATTAAAAATTGTTACAATTTTCCACAAGTATTTTACAAAATTATATTTAAAGATATCAGAAAACTTTTTTATGATTTTTTTACAAGGGGAAAAATTAAACCCTAGAATTAGCTCACCAATTTTTTTTGATAGTAGATTGATACATAGAGGGACTCCTGTTTCTAGAAATTTTATAAATAATTTAAAATTTACCAATAAAGAAAATCAATTAAACTTACCTAAAAATAAAACTAAGTACGTAATTTATTCACATTTTGGTAATTCAGAAGCAGTAGACTCATATATGTATGACAGACTGAAAAGAAAAAATAATAGTGGTGAACTTGATATATGGTTGAGTCAAATAAATTTTATATCAAAAATTGACAATAAATTATCACAAAGGATGAATGAGATTTTGAGACCTATTCTTGAAAAGTATAAGCAAAAAATACTTTAAAAATTAGCTCAAAATACAATTCATTGCCTATTTACAATTATATCTAAAAACACTATAAAACACTGCCTGGTAATTATTGCGAAGGGGCCACACCCGATCCCATCCCGAACTCGGAAGTTAAGTCCTTCAGCGCCGATGGTACTTTGTCTTAAGATATGG
>MDTG01279768.1_pt1 | contig 10672 bp, 8 predicted proteins | sample 811421 | NCBI WGS metagenome assembly MDTG01 (sample SAMN05326645, study PRJNA326480) | marine metagenome | isolation source: seawater | place: Pacific Ocean: South East | collected 2011
CCCGGTTAAGCCACCACAGTAATTTCCAATTAAGGACCGGAGGTATAAAACCAATAACTGTGTGCGTGTTAATTTAATTTGCTGAATAAATACAAAAAAATTACAAAATAAACAAGTATAAATTAACTAATTATTGTCGTTATTTCTTTGTTTCTAAGAAGATTTATTGCTTTTCTATCAATATTTCTCTTATTCTTTAATTGAAAATTTAGATAGTTATCTTTATCTCTCAAATTAATCTTGATTAAAGTATCACCATTCTTTGTAAGAAATTTTGAAATTTCATCTAGTTCATTGACCGATTTAAGCTTAAACGTTACCTCATTAATTGGTTTGTTTAATAATTCTTTTAGTGATGCAATTTTTTGAACATTTATCCTTTTAAATCTATTTTCATCATTAGAAGTAGATTTTAAAAGCGTTAATATTAAAGAACTTCCTTCTTTTAGAGTGTCACGATTAAGATCTAAAACATCAGAAAATATAAATAATTCAAATACACTCTTCAAATCAGTAAGTTTTAAAACTGCGTAAGAATTGCCTTTGGCCGTTTTCCTTTCTTGAATTTTCAGTAAGGTTGCAGCAATATTTGAATTTTTTAGTTCATCATTATCTATAAAATTTTGATAGCTAATTATATTGTAATCTTTAAATATGTCTTTGTATTGATTTAAAGGGTGGTCAGATATGAAAAAACCTACAGCTTCAAACTCTTTTGAAAGTCGTTCTTCAAATTTCCAGTCATTGATATGTGAAATTATTTGATTTTCTTCATTTTCATTATCAGTGTCACCAAATAAATCTATTTGATTTACAGTTTTATTTTCAAAATAATTTTTAGATTTAGTTATAAAATTTGGAATAGAGTTGAATAATGATTGTCTATTAGAATTTAAATTATCGAAAGCCCCAGCTTTCACAAGTCCCTCTAATTGAAGTTTATTAATATCTTTAGGATTTATACGTGTTAAAAAATCAGTAATAGACTTAAATTCACCATTTTTTAACCTTTCATCAATTATATTAGATATTGCTTCGTAGCCAACTGCTTTAATTCCACCTAATGCATAATAAAATTTTTCATCATTGGTTTTAAAATCTGCAAAACATTTATTAATATCTGGTCTTATAATTTCTATATTTAACCTTTTTAATTCTTCATAAAATTCACTTAATTTATTTTGATTTGAAATATCCATTGTCATAGATGCAGCTATGAACTCTTTTGGAAAATAAGTTTTTAAAAAAGCAGTTTGATATGAAATAATTGCATAAGCAGCAGCATGACTTTTGTTGAAACCATATTCAGCGAATGGTTCAATTTTTAAAAAAATTCCTGCAGCTATTTCTTTATTAATACCGTTTTTCACTGCTCCAGCTATAAAGTTTTGTTTTTGCTTTTCAAGTTCTGCTCTTTTTTTTTTACCCATTGCTCGTCTTAGAATATCGGCTTGGCCAGCTGTAAAACCAGATAGTTTTTGTGCAATTTGCATTACTTGTTCTTGATAAATAATTACACCATATGTTGGTTTTAAAATATCCTCTAATAATGGATGTAAATAATCTGGTGTTTGTTTGCCATTTTTACAATCATTATAAGTTGGTATATTGCTCATTGGGCCAGGTCTGTAAAGTGCAACCAAAGCTATAATATCTTCAATATGATTTGGTTTCATCTGTATTAAAGCTTCTCTCATCCCAGCACTTTCGATTTGAAATAAACCAACAGTTTTACCTGAAGACAATAAGTCAAAAACTTTTTGATCCTCAAAATTTATGTTTTCAATATTGAAATCTTTATTTTTTTTTCTTATTAATTTTTGAGTGTTATTGATAACTGTTAATGTTTTTAATCCCAAAAAATCGAATTTGATTAATCCTGCATTTTCAGCAGAATACATATCAAATTGAGTTGATGGTAATAATAAATTGGTTGATGAATCTTTGTAAAGAGGAACTATTTCACTTAGTTTTTTATCTGCTATAACCACTCCAGCTGCGTGTGTAGCTACATTTCGATTAAGTCCTTCTAGTTTAAGTGAAAGATCTGTAAGTTTTTTTACTCGTGGATCTTCTTTGATAAGTTTTTGAAGTCTAGGCTCACCTGCAATACACTCAGTTAAATTTTGTGGTCTCGACGGGTCGAAAGGTATCATTTTTGAAATACTATCTACAAATCCATAAGGCAAACCTAATACACGTCCAACATCTCTAATAACCATTCTTGCTTTTAGTTTTCCAAATGTAATAATATGGGCAACACTATCTTTGTATTTTTTTGTCAAATATTCGAAGACCAAATCTCTTTTTTCTTCACAAAAGTCGATATCAAAATCTGGCATAGAAATACGGTCAGGATTTAAAAATCTTTCAAAAATTAAATTAAATTTAATCGGATCTACATCAGTAATAGAAAGACACCAGGCTACTAAGGATCCTGCACCTGAGCCTCTACCAGGACCAACAGGGATGTCATTTTCTTTAGCCCATTTAATATAATCTGAAACAATCAAAAAATAACTAGCATATTTCATTTGAATTATAATCTCTAACTCATGATCTAGCCTATCTTTATATTTTAAATAATTTTTATTGGATACAAGTTCTGTTTTTTTTAATTGAAAAACTTTTGTGAATTTTTCAGTTAAGCCCTCTAAAGAATCTTTTTTTAAAATTTCATCTGCATTTCCCTCTTTTTCTGAGCTAATATTTGGTAAAATTGGGTTAGATGATAAAGGTCTAAAACTACATCGAAATGGAAAATTATAATTATTTTCTAATGCCTCAGGTAAATCAGCAAATAATTCTGACATCTCTGAATTATTTTTAAGATAATGTTGATTGCTAAATCTTAATCTATTTTTTTCATTTACATACGTTTTGTTCTTTATACAAATTAAAGCATCATGAGCTTCATGCATTTCTTTATTCATATAAAAAACTTCATTTGTTGCAATCAAAGGGATTTCTAATTCTAATGATTTAGTTAAATTAAATTTTTCAAAACCAATCTCATTTTCATCACCATGTCTTTGAATTTCTATATAGAATCTATCTTTAAATTCACTTTTTAATTTTGAAAATAATTCTGAAATGTCTGTAAACTTCCCTTTGTTAAATAATTGACCAAAAAAACCATTAATTGTTCCAGAAAATAAAGAGACACCATTATTTTTGATTAATAATTCTTCAAAATTTATATGAGGTTCAGAAAGTTCGTCATTTTCCAAATACGACAAAGAAGATAATTCAATTATTCTTTTATAACCTTCTTCATTTAATGCAAATATTGGTAATAATCCTATTGTGTCATTAAATTTGAAATTTATTTGAGTTCCAATTATAGGTTGAGTTCCAATTTTTGATAATTTTTCAGCAAATTCAAGGGCGCCACACAAATTATTTGTGTCACATAAGCCTATAGATCTCACTTTATTATCCTTCGAAAAATCTTTTAAGTCGTCAATTTTAATAGCACCTTCACAAATTGAATACTGCGAATGAATTTTTAAATGATTATAATTTTGAATTTGAGACTCATTCATTAATGGTTATTATATTACCATTAACTATTTCTAATAAGCAATCTGACTTATTTGCAAAAAATCTATTATGAGTTGCAAAAATTATGATTCTGTCTGAATTTATCTGTTTTTTAAGAATGTTAAAAATTTCTTTAGCAGTTTCTAAATCTAAACTACCAGTGGGTTCATCCGCTAGTATAATTTGAGGATCATTAATTAAAGCCCTAGCTATTGAAATTCTTTGTTTTTCTCCTCCAGAAAGTTGTGAAGGATAATGTTCAGATCTATTTGTAAGTCCAACTTTTTTTAGTAATAACATTGCTTTTTTATCAGATAATTCTTTATCATTACCTGCTGCTAAACAAGCTAAACTAATATTTTCTAACGCTGTAAAATCAGAAAGCAAATTATCTTGCTGATAAATAATACCAATTTTATTAGCTCTAATAATATCATTTTTATTAAAATCATTGAAATTAATTTGTTTGTTATCAATTTTAATTGAACCTGATGTAGGTTTATCAATTAATGAAAGTAAATTTAAGAGTGTTGATTTTCCTGACCCAGAAGGTCCCATTAATGAATATATTTTCCCTTTTTTAAATTTATAAGAAATTTTCTTTAAAACATTTACTTTTTTAAATGAGTCAAAATTTTTTTTTATATTTGTTAATTGTATTAGATTATTCATATTTTAATGTTTTAATTATATCTAATTTTGCAGCTTTTAATGCCGGAAATATTGAAACAACAGCAGTTATTAAAATTGAACTTAGAGAAATTATAAAAATAGATGAAGGATTAATTTCTGAGGGCATTGTGCTTAAAAAATAGATTTCTTCAGGAAATAAACTAATGTTAAAAACTGTGCTTAAAAATTGACGGAAATTTTCAATGTATATAGAAAAAGTTACGCCAAGAATAATTCCAAATATGGTTGCTGATGTACCTATTGTTACTCCAACTAAAAAAAATATTTTAACAATAGATTTATTTAGTACACCTATTGATTTTAATATAGCTATATCACGAGTTTTATTTTTAACTAAAATTGTTAAGCCAGAAATGATATTAAAAGCAGCAACAATAATAATTAATGATAAGATAATGAACATTACATTTCTTTCAACTTTTAAAGCAGAAAATAAAGAACTATTCATATCCGACCAAGAAAATACAAATTCATTAGGAAAATTTTTTTGAACAATTGTTTTTTGATGCTCAATATTATAAGGATTATTTAGATAAATTTCTAAATTTCTGTCATTTTTGTTCAAATTAAAAAATTCCTCTAGTGTATTTAGATTAATAAAAGCTACATTATTATCAAATTCTGCCATTCCGCTTTCGTATATAGATGATACTAAAAAAGTTTTTTGTTTTGGTAAGTTTCCGATAATTGTGCCAACACCTACTGACGACATTAAAGTCACATTATCACCGATGTCAAGATTAAGGGTAAAACTCAATTCTTTACCAATTGAAATAAAGTTATTTGATAAAATTTTTTTCTTATTAACTAAAGGTTTATCTTTAAAAAATTTTAATTTTGAAAAATCTTCACTATCATATCCTCTTAATAAAATTCCTTTTGATGTATCAGATTTGATGATTATTGCCTCACCTTTGTTGCTTAGGATTAAGTCATCTGAGATATTTAAAAGATTTTGATTTATATTATTTAAATCAATCTCATTATTATAAGGGTCTACTGTTATATGAGCATTAAAACCAACTATCTTATTTATTAATTCAGAGCGAAAACCATTCATAACAGACATAACAATTATTAAGACAGCAACACCGAGCCCAATACCAATAAAAGAAAAAATTGAAATGATATTTAAAAAACCATCCTTTTTTCTGGATTTTAAAAATCTAAATGTAATTTCTTTTTCTAGTGTGGAAATCAATTTTTTATTTTTCGTTCTTTAATAGTTTTAATAATTTCAACTAAACTAATTTTTTTAGTTTCTTCGCCAATTTCTTTAAATTCCAATAAATCTCCTTCGGTTTGTTTACCAATTATTAATTGAAATGGAGCTCCTATTAAATTCATTTTCTTAATTTTTGATGAAAAATTTTCATCTGTGTCATCAATTATTGAATCAATATTATTTTTTTTAAATTCTAAATTAATTTTATTAGCTTTTTCTAACGCAGAATTATCATTTTTATTTATCATAGGAATTATAGATATATCATATGGAGCAACAGAAATTGGCCATTTCATGACTTCATTTTTTTCATCATATTTTGCTTCTATAATAGCTCCAACTAATCTAGATACACCTATCCCATAAGAGCCCATTTTAACGAAATCTTTTTTTCCACCTGGCAAATCAACTGATCCTTCCATGGGTTTTGAATATTTGTCACCAAAATAAAAAATATGTCCAACTTCAATTCCTTTTGTTTTCAATCTGTTAGACTCTGTAACTTTTTTTTCAAACTCGTCTTTGTCAAATTTTTCATCTGTAACTGAATAAAATTGTTCATATTTTTTTCTTAAATCATTGAGAGAATCTTTTTCTAGTTTTGTTCCATCGCTATTCAATTCAAAAATTCTTTTGTCAGTAAATATTTTACTTTCACCAGTCTCAGCTAGAATAATAAATTCATGAGAAAGATTTCCACCTATGGGTCCTGTATCAGCTGCCATTGGAATAGCTGTTAAATCTAATCTTTTAAAAGTTTTTAGATATGATAAAAAAAATTTATTGTATGAAAATAAAGCTTCCTCATCATTAATATCAAAAGAGTAGGCATCTTTCATATAAAATTCTCTACATCTCATGATTCCAAATCTAGGTCTTATTTCGTCTCTAAACTTCCATTGAATATGATATAAAAGTTGTGGAAGAGATTTGTATGATTTAATTGAAGACCTAAAAATATCTGTAACAAGTTCTTCATTTGTAGGGCCATAAAGCATTTCCCTTTCTTGTCGATCTTTTATTCTTAACATTTCTTCTCCATAATCCTCGTAACGACCACTTTCCTTCCATATTTCACTAGATTGAATTGTCGGCATTAAAATTTCTTGTGCGCCTATCTTATTTTGTTCTTCTCTTACAATTTGTTCAATTTTTTTCATAACCTTAAAGCCTAAAGGAAGCCATGAATAAATACCTGCTGAGGATTGTTTTATCATTCCAACCCTTAACATTAATTGATGTGATTTTATTTTTGCTTCGGATGGGTTATTTTTTAAAATTGGAATAAATGATTTTGAAATATACATGTTAAATGATTATATTTCTTAAATTCAAATATTCAAATTTCATTAATAAGTAAATCATAATGAATAAAATCGTTGTTATACCTGTGCAATATATGAATTTTTTCAGCATTTTAGGATTTTCAGGCGAACCTGGGTCCTCACCTTCTATCTTAATCATTTTTTTTCTTTCTACATCTATTGGCAATATAGCAAAAAAAACAATCCACCAGATTATTATATAGATTATAGCTAATCCTGTAATACTCATTAAATTTTTATTAAATTAATATTTGTAAAAGGTTTTTTACCAGTTTTTTCTTTTGTAAATTTTCTACAAGCAATTTTAAGAGCATCTATTAGGTTATGTTCTTGTTGTTTACTGCCCAATTGAAATGATCTAGCTATTTTTTCTATTTCGTATTCTAAACCATAAATAAATTCATCTTTTTCATATATAGGAAGACCTCTAAATGTTGTGATAGGGCTGTTGTGAATATTTCCTTTGGGTGTAATTAATATCGTCACCTCAAGATAACCATTAACACTTAAGTTTTTTCTATCTTTTATCGATTGAGAATCTTCCTCTACACTGACATTACCGTCTAAATAAAGTCTACCACTAGGCGCTTTGTCATATACTTTTGGTTCATCACCGGGATATAATTTTACAATATCTCCATTTTCAACTTGTACTGGATGGGGTACCTGCATTTCTTTTGCAAAACTTATATGTTCTATCATATGTCTATGTTCACCATGAACTGGTATCACACATTTAGGTTTAACCCATTGATACATGTCTTTTAAATCTTCTCTATTTGGGTGACCAGAAACATGTATAAACTCAGTTTCCTCCGAAATTACCTCAATTCCATCTTTGACTAATTGATTATGTAGCTTGTAAAGTTTTTTTTCATTACCTGGTATAATTTTTGAAGAAAAAATAACTGCATCATCTTTTTCAATAAAAACATCAGGATGTGTATAACTTGATATTCTCATCATTGCACCCATTGGTTCACCTTGGCTTCCTGTGCATAAGTAAACAATTTTTTCTCTTGAAAAATTTTTAGCCTCTCTTGGATCTATAGGGTCAATTGTATTTTTTAAATATCCACATTGTCTTGCAGCTTTATAAATTCTATGCATGGATCTGCCTACTAAAGATATCTGTCTTCCAGTTTTTTCAGCACAATAAAAAGCTGTTTCCATTCTTGCTACATTTGAGGCAAAAGATGTAATTATAATTCTTTTTTTTAATCGGCTCATGATATTAAGTAAATTCTTTCTAACATCAAGTTCTGAGCCAGATCTTCCTGCACTAAAAACATTAGTTGAGTCACAAATCATTGCAAGCACGCCTTCTTCGCCGATTTCTTTTAATCTTTTAGTATTTATCTCACCTCCTATCAAAGGGTTGGGGTCAACTTTCCAATCACCTGTATGCAAAATTGCACCAGCTGGAGTTTTTATTCTTAAACCATTAGGTTCTAAAATTGAATGAGTTAAAGTAATAAACTCTATATCGAAAGGATCTAAAGAAACATTACCATTAAGTTCTACTATCTTTAAGTAATTGGTAACATCTACATGTTTTTCTTTAAATTTCTCTTGAATTAAAACTGCAGTAAATGGTGTTGCGTATATTTTACAATTAAGTTTTGGCCACAAATGTGCAATTGCTCCTATGTGATCTTCATGAGCGTGAGTAAGAACAATTCCTAATAAGTTATCTTTTCTCTCAACAATAAAACCTGGATCAGGATAAATAAGATCTACTCCTGGAACAGTGTCATCAGCAAAAGTTACACCAATGTCGACCATAATCCATTTGTGGTTTCCTGGCTGACCATAACCAAAAAGATTCATATTCATTCCAATTTCTCCAGATCCTCCAAGAGGGCAAAATAATAATTCGTCTTTCATTTAATTAATTAATTTAGAAATTTTGATAAGGCCTTTAATAGTGATATTTTTATTTTGTTTTAATTTAGTTTTAGTTGAATTTTTAAATAAATCAGAAAATCCTCCGGTAATTACTATCTTAAAAGATTTTCCTGTTTCCTTCTTAATCAAATTAAAAATATTGTCAATTAGACCAGCATAACCCCAAAAAAAACCTGATCTAACGGCACTAATAGTGTCATTACCTATTACTTTTTTTATTTTTTTGAGGTTGATTTTGGGAATCAAGGTCGCTTTATCTGATAAAGTATTTAGAGAAATTTTTATTCCAGGGGCTATTATACCACCTTTATAAACATTTTTTATAATTACATCGAAAGTTGTTGCTGTTCCAAAATCTAAAATAATAAAGTTATCTTTATTATTCTGTAAACTGATAGCATTTGTTAACCTGTCTGAACCTACTTGTTTATAATTTACATCGATATTAATTAATGATTTTAATTTAAGATCTTTTACTTCATAACATTTTTTTTTAGTTTTTTTTGATAAAAACTTCCTAATTAAATTAAAAGAGCTTGGAACAACACTGCAAAATAATATTTTTTCAATAGATGAAAAATCTTTTAACAAATATCTAAATTTAGAACTAAGAGTCTTATTATTAATTTTTTTTGATGAAAAAATAATATTTCTAATAATTTTACTGTTTGTATCTACTAAAAAAACTTTTGTTTCTGAATTTCCTATATCACCTAAAATATACATAATTACTTCTTTTTATATAATCTATTTAAATTTAACTCAAAAATTTTTCTTAGATCATTTTCTATTTTATTCTTGGATATTTTCTTTTTTAATAATTTGTAAAGATTAGTTGAAGGATAATTCTTTATATCGGGATTTTTTATCAAATTAACACCTATACCTACAACCAAATAATTTTTTCCTTTATTTGATAGTGTTTCTTGTAATATCCCACAAATTTTTTCTTTATTTATCAATAAATCATTAGGTTTTTTAAAAGAAATATTTTTCTTATAATAAATTGATAATATTTGTTTAACCAATAAACAGTTTAACTTTGTAAAATCTTTTAATGAGGTTTTTAAATCATTTAATTTAAAGAAAAAACTTACAAACAAATTTCCTTTATAAGAAATCCACTTTTTACCATATTGTCCTCTACCTTTAGATTGAGCTTGAGAAATGATCATTCCAAAATTAGTATTTGAATTTTTGATAATTCTGATCGCCGTATTATTCGTACTTTTTACTTTTTTAAATTTAAAAACTTTAAATTTCATTAAATTATATTAATTTTTGACACAACCTCAATTAATTGACTTGGAAATATGAAGTATATCAAAATTAATAGAGTGGAAACTATTAGAGAAAACTTGAGCCATAAACTATGGTCCGTATCATATTTTTCTTTTTCTTTATCAAAATACATTATCTTAATAATTCTTAAATAGTAAAAAGCTGCAACCACTGTTGAAAGCAATCCTATTATTGCTAAAAAATACATTGATTGTTCTAAGACAGATTTAAAAATATAAAATTTAGCAAAGAAACCTGCTAATGGTGGTATACCAGCTAATGAAAACAAAATAACAAGCAAGGACAAAGACATTAATGGATGATTTTTTGAAAGACCAGCTAAATCATCAATATCTTCATAATATTGATTGTTTCTTTTCATCATTAACAAGCAAGAAAATAAACCTAAATTCATAACTACATATATAGTTATGTATATTACCGAACTTTGAATTCCGTCGTTTGTACCAGTTGCCAAACCTGCAAGCGTATATCCTACATGACCTATAGAACTATAAGCTACAAGTCTTTTTATATTAGTTTGTCCAATTGCTGCAACTGCTCCGAAGAGCATTGAGGCAATAGATAAAAAAACTATTATCATCTGCCATTGTTCAATTAAATTTAAAAAAGGAACATATAAAAATCTTATAAATACAGTAAGTGCTGCAATTTTTGGAACCATTGTAAAAAATAA
>MDTG01435760.1_pt1 | contig 10672 bp, 13 predicted proteins | sample 811421 | NCBI WGS metagenome assembly MDTG01 (sample SAMN05326645, study PRJNA326480) | marine metagenome | isolation source: seawater | place: Pacific Ocean: South East | collected 2011
AATTCCAATGATTCATAATAATATATTAAGCTGAATAAATAAATCTATTATCCGCATATAAGAACTCCTTAATATACTCATGAAATTTAGTTCTTTATTATACTTTTATTTAGATTACTCCCTATAATGATGATGTGATTAAATATATCGATGAAAATAAGAATTCAGGTACTCAGACTTTTGATAATGGGGATATATATGAGGGAAGTTTCAAAGATGGGCTCAAACACGGCAAAGGGACTTTAACCACTAGAAATAAAAGATCATACGAAGGTGATTGGGAAGATGATAAACCTCATGGTTTTGGAATTAATACTTTCCCAAATGGCAAAATCTACACAGGTAACTTTAGCAAAGGCAAGCCAATAGGTGATGGTCAATGGACCTACGCGGATGGAAGAATATATTACGGTACATGGATTAATGGAGAATTCAAAAATAAAGATGCTGATAATGAAATACAACAATACAAGTTCATCACGTTTGTAATTAATGCTTTAGTAATAGGAGCTATGCTAACTTTTGTTATTTATTGGTTTTTAAGCTTTCTGAAGATTATCTAAGAGAAGCCATTAATACTTCCATAATTTCTACTTGATTAGAATATACATAAAATACATATAGAATTAGAAATAAAATACCGAAAATTTTCTGATTTATAAGAATGCTCAAGCGAGAAAATTTTGCAATGCATTGACCAAAGTTGTATGAGAAGTACCCTACAGCCAAAAAAAATATTGCGCCAATTATTAAATGTAGTGCCTCCATATGTAAAAACTAACAGTTGGTTGATAAATTACAAGCTCTATTCCATTGTTATATTTATTTCTTTAGGAATTAAACATGTAGAATCATCAAAAGCATTTGTATATCTAATAAACATTCCAAATGGGGTTGTAGCGTCAACGATACGATCAAATAAAATTCCTGCTCCAGTACTAAGTACTGTATTAACGTCAATATCTTCTTCGGGTTTTGGAACTAATCCAAATTCTCCTACTTTAGAACCGCTTTTACACACTATGGTTATAGGCCCACAATTAGCTTGATAATTAATTTTCTGAGGCGATGTGAAGCTAATCCTTGTTTCAGCTGAGTATAAATTACAATCTGATAGAATTTCTTCCTCATTTACATCATAAGTATTAATTGTCATTGGAAAATTATATTGACCAGTCATTTTTGCGCTGCAAGAGCTCAAAAACAGTAGAATAACTATAAAGTGCTTTTTCATATATATTTAGACAATATTTTTTCACTATAATCCCATAATTTTCTACTGCATTTTACGTCATAAGAAATAGTGGACGAGTTAACTGGAATGCATTTTTTAAAGTACAATCCAGAAGCAGTTTTCATATCCTCATTATCAACAAGATATAGAATGGTCGATGCACCCTCCAATGGAGTTATCCCGAAATACTTAATAATATTTGCCATTATTTTAAAAGGGAGAGCATTATCATTAGCAAAGTTTGTATTTACAACGCCAGGATGCAGACAGTTTACTGTCGATGATTTTTCAAGGAGAAGTTTATTTAATTCATAAGTTAGATATATGTTCGCAAGTTTACTTTTCTTATAAGCATACCAACCATTATATTTTTCCTCATTTTGTAAATCTTCATAATCTAGCTTTGTGTTTCGATGTGCCTCTGAGCTAACATTTATAATCTTTAGAGTCTTATTCTGTTGAGAAAATAATTTGGACAAAACAAAATAGCTCATATGATTGAGACTAAATGTTTTTTCCAGTCCTTCAGAAGTCACATGCCTTTTCATAAATATTGCACCTACGTTATTTATTAGATAATCGATATTGCTATATTTTTCTGATAAAATTTTGTATAAAGTTATGTTTTCTTGTATCAGAGATAAATCATGTTTATAAATATCACAGTTAATTTTATTTTCTTTATCAAGAATTCTTTTTGTAGATTTCAATTTATCTGTATCTCTTGATACTAAAACAAGATTATGATTTCTCTTTGCTAGTTCTCTTGCAACTTCGAGACCTATACCCGATGTTGCGCCAGTAATTACAGTAGTTGGCATATTAAAACTTACGATTAATTATAAAACTTAGAATATCTTTCATCTTGTTATTTTTGGATGAAAATATTTTTTCTCGATATGACTCTGCTTTAAATTCATATTTTTTACATTTTTCTAAAGCTTCGTCTTTTGTCATAATGTTTAAAATATTTATAAACTCATTACTTTTATGTTCATAATCATGTATGTCATCGATTATCTGGAATATTTGACCGATAATTTTACCGTACCTTCTCGATGCGTTAATTTTTTTTGAATTATCATTGTTGATAATAAAGGGAGCTGATGTGCAGAATTCAAACAACTTAGCAGTTTTAAGCTCATGTATTTCATCGATCATCTTATGGCTTACATTCTTTTTAGTAATATCAATATCTAATGACTGCCCTCCTGCTAGACCCTCAAAACCTGACAACTGTGATAATAAATTTACTAATAATGGATTTGCTTCCTGAGATAATAAATTGAATGCCATTGTAAGCAAACTGTTGCCTGCAAGAATTGCCTGAGCTTCATCAAATTTTTTATGTGTACTTAATCGACCTCTTCTATAATCATCATCGTCCATACAAGGTAAATCATCATGTATTAGCGAGTATGAATGAACTAACTCTATTGCAATCATAGAATTTATGTACTGACTCTTTTTGAGATTTAATGACTTTGATACTTCTTTAATAATAATCGGCCTGAGACGTTTTCCGCCGTTTTTAAGGCTATAACACATAACTTTAAATAATTTGTTATTAACTTTATATTTATTCAAAAAGATATCTAAATCTTTGTTGAAAGAGAGAATTTCGTTATTGATATATTTATTAATTTCCATAGGTCTTATTTATGATTATGACAGAAAGTTTATTATTTATGAAAATTAAAAATTAAATTGAAATTTTTAATTATTTTTTGCAATGTTCAAGAGGTATTCACTATAGGGGCTATTATTAAGATCATGAGCTATGTTTTTAATTTCAGCTATATCAATCCATTTATTGTTATATGCAATTTCCTCAGGACAAGAAACTTTAGTACCGCTTCCTATTTCAATCGATTTAACAAAAAGGCTAGCTTGTAAAAATGATTCTACTGTCCCTGCATCTATCCATGTATAGTTTTGATCAAGAACTTCAGCATATAGAATATTTTTATTCAGATAATGCTTATTAACATCTGTTATCTCAAGTTCTCCTCTCTCAGATGGTGATAAATTACTCGCAATAACAGGAGCTAGTTCATCAAAAAAATATAATCCAGTGACGCATAGGTTTGATCTTGGTTTTAAGGGCTTTTCTTCAATGCTTATTACCTTACTATTATCATCAAGTTCACAAATACCGAATCTTTCTGGATCAGGAACTTCATATGTGAAAATTGTATTTTTTTCACTCATAGATGCTCTCATTAATTTTTCACCAAGGTTTGGACCATAGAAAATGTTATCACCAAGCATTAATACACATGGATTGTTATTCAGAAATTTTTCTGCAATTATTAAAGCCTCTGCTATTCCTTTTGGCTTATCTTGAATTTCATACTCTAGATTAATTCCCCATTTTTCCCCGTTGCCTAATAACTCTGTAACCCTATCTCTATCTGAGGGAGTAGTGATGACTAAAATATCTCTTATTCCGGAAAGCATAAGCGTTGATACAGAGTGATAGATCATAGGCATATCATATATCGGCAAAAGACACTTGGGCAGAGCCTTAGTTATAGGGTAAAGACGAGTCCCTTTACCTCCGGCTAGAATTATACCTTTTCTATTCATAGTGTGTGTTGCTCGTAAGATGCTAAATTTTTTAGACAATGTATCACAAATAAATACTTTTATCACTGCGTTACTAAGTAAGAAAAAATAAAATAATAATGCCGGAAAGAGGAATCGAACCCCCGACCTACGCGTTACGAATGCGGTGCTCTACCTACTGAGCTATTCCGGCTAGAATACTATCTATGAGTTAGGGATTATATTATCATATATGCTTACTCATGAATATTTTGCTAAATAATAAACCTGAGACACTATTTGATGGTTTAACTATTAAAAAACTTTTAGAGCATAAAAATATCAAAAATAAATATTTTGCTGAAGAAATTAATAGAAAAATAATACCAAAATCAGCTCATGATTCTCACATCATTAAAGACGGAGATAAAATAGAAATTATTACTGCAATTGGAGGCGGTTAAATTTGAATAAATTGATAATTGATAATAAGGAATATACATCTCGTCTAATTCTTGGGACTGGTAAATATAAAGATTTTGATGAAACTAGATCTGCTCTAGAGGCTAGTGGATGCGAAATGGTTACTGTAGCTATTAGAAGAATGAATATAGGCCAAGACCAAGACGCAAAAAACTTGCTAGATTATGTATCTCCTGATACTTACACCATCCTTCCTAATACGGCAGGGTGTTATTCTGCAGAAGAAGCTGTCAGAACATGTGAGATTGCTGAAGAATTACTAAATGGTGAGAAACTAGTAAAACTTGAGGTATTGAGCAGAAGTAAAACCCTGTATCCAAATATAGTTGAAACCTTAAAGGCAGCTGAGATTCTCGTGAAAAATAACTTCAAAGTTATGGTATACACTACGGATGACCCAATTGTTGCGAAAGAACTAGAAAATATAGGTTGTGAATGTGTCATGCCTCTTGGTTCGGCAATTGGTTCGGGTATTGGAATAATTAATGAATTTAACATTAAAGAAATAATAGAAAATGCAACTGTTCCAATTATTGTAGATGCAGGTGTTGGTACAGCAAGTGACGCATGTATAGCAATGGAGTTAGGGTGTGATGGAGTTTTAATGAATACTGCAATAGCTTGCGCCAAAGCTCCTATCCTAATGGCTGAAGCAATGAAACATTCTATAATTGCTGGGGAAAAAGCATTTAAGGCAGGCCGAATAGAAAAGAAAAAACTTGGTTCCCCATCTTCGCCAAGCTCGGGGCTTATTACTAGTGACTAAACCAGTCTATTATAAATCTTTTAGATCCAGAAATTTTAGACAGTTCAAAGTTCCTATAAAACCACTGACAGAAATTATAAAAGAAAGAAAAAATATTATTTTAGACATAGGGTTTGGCACAGGAGATTCATCATTAGCTCTCAAGAAAGCATTTCCAGAGCATACTATATGCGGAATTGAGGCTTATAAACCAGGGATAAGAAATCTTTTAAACAATAACATATTTGTTCATTATGGAGATGCCTTAGAGTTATTAGAAAAAATTGAGAGTAATACAATTAGTCAGATTTACATGCTTTTTCCTGACCCTTGGCAAAAAAAGAAACACAGAAAGAGAAGGTTATTCAATAAGTTTACTTTTAGCATTATTGAGAGAATATTGAAGAGTGGTGGTTTATTTCAACTAGCTACAGATAATATACACTATGCTATTGAGGCTAGAATTATTCTAGAAAGCTTTCTGTCGAAAGATGTATTTTTTTCCAGAACTCGTGGTAATAGACCAATTACAAAGTTTGAGGAAAAAGCGAGAAGGAATAATAGATTAGTTTTTGATATTATTTATATCAAGCCGTAGAAGATTTTCTTTCTACTATCAATGACAATAGAAACCCAAATATTATGCCAGTCCATATATGAGTGTTTATGCCCGAAAATATTTCGTAGGATAATATTGGGAACAATAATGTGCTAAAGAATGTCGCCAAGCATACGACACCTTTTTGTATATCATTTTTGTAGAGCATGTACATCTTGTTGACCCTAACTAATGGAATGACTGCAAACAAGATAATGATCCCTAATGTGGATTTAGGTAAATCAAAGAGCAATGGAGTCGCGTACAACAATGTTGCCATTACAATTAAAGTTGTCGTTACCGATGATATAGCGCTATATGAACCAACTGATTCATTTACAGCTGACCTTGAAAATGAACCTGATACTGGATATGCACCAGAAAAACTTGATGCGATATTCCCTAAACCTTGTCCAAATAATTCTTGGTTTGAATTTACTGGTGTAGGATATTTATAAAGTTCTACACCCTTGTCATTTTTTACTGGCTCTTTTTGTTCTAATTGTCTGGCAATAGCAATTGCCTCCATAAAGCCTACAAAACTTATTATCACAGTGTGTACAATAAACATTATTATTATATTTGAATCTAGATTAATCCCTTGAATAGAAAAACTGGGCAAACCGTCAGGAATCGATCCAACTACAGGCCCACTATATTGATAGTTTTTTGATATCAAAATTGTTACAACGACAGCTGTTAAAACAGCTATATTTCCAAAAAATTGATACCTTGATAAATTGTTTTTAAATACATACAAAATCAATAAAGCAATAAAAGACATAAATACTGCATACATATTTATCGGATAATTCTCTAAGAAAGTTTGCAAATTAACTATATCTGTCAGAGAGACACTATCTAAGCCAAAAACTTTGCTAAGTTGTGAACTAGCTATGATTAATGCTGCAGCTGATGTAAACCCAAGTATGACATGCTCTTTTAATATTATATCAATCAGTTTGCCTGCCTTTACAAACGATAGTGTTATCTGAAAAATACCAACACTAAGAGCTAACATTATTGCAAAAGGAACATACAAAGAAATATCACCAAAAGATAGAGATGATACAGCAACTGCTGTTAAAAGACTTACCATTGCAACTGGGCCAGTTGCTAAATATCGAGATGAACCAAAAAAAGCAGCCACCGCTACTGGAATGAATGAGGCATATAGTCCATAAACAGGTTCCAAGTTAGCTAAAGTCGCATATGCCATAGACTGAGGAATAATGATCATCGCTATTGTTGTACCTGCTATGACATCTCTCATTAAATAATCTTTTTTTGATAATGCGTCAGGCAACCAAGTTGTAAAATTAAGAAAAAGTGACTGAATATAAACTAAATAATTGATATTTAAAACCTCATAAACATCTGCTAAGTGGGTATAATATAAATATAACGGAATATTTACAAGGAATCTCAAGGATATTAAATGTTTAAGGGAAAAGAATAGTTATGAAATATAGAAAACTTGGTGGAACAGATTTAAATGTCAGCCAAATTTGTTTGGGAACCATGACTTATGGGGAACAAAATAATGAAAAAGATGCACATGAACAACTAGATTATTCTATATCCCAAGGTATAAATTTTATAGACACTGCAGAGATGTATGCGATACCTCCCAAAGAAGAAACACAGGGGAAAACAGAGGAAATTATTGGGACGTGGCTCACAAAAAGAAAAGATAGAGATAAAATTTATATTGCTACGAAGGTAGCAGGTCCTGGTATGGATTATGTAAGAGGTGGTTCTCGTCTCAACAAAAAACATATTTTTGAAGCTATTGACAGTTCTCTTAAACGATTACAAACGGACTATATTGATCTTTACCAAACACACTGGCCTGAAAGAAAGTCAAATTACTTTGGAAGGTTAGGATATGAGTATTCTGATGATATGGGTGTACCAATAGAGGAAACATTAGATGCAATGTCCCAACTAGTGAAGACAGGTAAGGTTAGATATATTGGCATTTCTAATGAAACTTCATGGGGGATGAATAAGCATATTGAATTACATAGAGAAAAAGGATTTCAAAAAGTAGTAAGTATCCAAAATCCTTACTCTTTACTGAACAGAATTTATGAAGTTGGTTGTGCAGAAATTTCACAACACGAATATATTGATCTTTTAGCATACTCTCCACTTGGTTTTGGACAATTATCTGGCAAATACATTGAGAAAACAGACCAAAATTCAAGGTTAGGTCTATATGGTGATTGGTTCACAAGATATAGCAACAAAGAATGTCTTAATGCAGTTAAGCTCTATGCAAATGTTGCAAAGAAACACAATTTGTCACTTACACACTTAGCTCTGGCATTTGTAAACACCAGACCGTTTGTTGCATCTAACATTATTGGTGCTACAACAATGGAACAATTAAGAGAGAATATAGCTTCAGTGAATATTAATTTGAATGATGATATTTTAGATGAAATTAATGAGATACATGAAAAACAACCTAATCCCGCTCCGTGAAAATGTTAAGAATTAAAATGTTTTTCGATATTTTTCTTTAATAAGTCTGTATCACTATTATATTCTAGAGAGGTTGCATTTATCTTTATAACACCTGGTCTAATTATGTAAGAACTTTTCTGCCAATACCGTCCTGCATCATGACAGAGCAATAATGAATTTAATTTCAAAGACTCCAGAATTTTAAGGACTCCCTTTTTAATTTGTGATTTTGAGCCATAAAGCAGTCTTGTTCCCTCTGGAAATATAATTATAGTTTTATTTTTTATAATGTGGCTGCTACATGACTTCATAATTTTTTTTAATGATGATGCTCCATCTGAGCGGTCAATGGAAATATTATTTAATAAATACAGGCACCATCCAAATATTGGAATCATTAATAGTTCTTTTTTCAATATAAAAATTGGATTGTGAGCATATGCTGCTAAATAAATAGTTTCCCAAGCAGATTGGTGATTGGAAATAACTATTTTGTATGAATCGAGTTTTGGTCCTGAATAATCATATGAAAGCGAACAGACTCTCTTTAAGAAAAAAAGATTGTACTTGCACCATAGTTTACTTATCGACAAGCAAGCTTTATACGAAAACAAGCCAAATAAAAAAGCTATTGGGCCAATTAAAATTACGGATATAAATAAATTTAACCAGAATAAAATAGCCTTAAATATTAAGAATATATTGCTTATCATAATCAATAACAAATTGAGCAGCTTCATATAAATCATCAAAAACTTCTATATCGGGCATTTGTTCTTTAATTAAATTTCCATTACCAGTCATAACTCCCAGAGGTTTACAACCTGAACTGAGTGCGGCTTTGATATCACGTGGTGAATCTCCAATAGCGAATACTGATGAAAGATCAATATTTAACCTGCTAGCGAGATCTAAGTACATTCCAGGTTTAGGTTTTCTATTATTGGATTTAGAGTCTGGATGATCAAAACAATAATATGAAGAGTAGATAGAACCGCCATTTTGAGATAATGAAGATAATAATTTAGAATGAATTTTTAGATGATTTTCGTAACCCACTAATCCTCTGCTCACACCTGACTGATTAGATATCAATAAGATATTATAGAAGTTTTTTGTAAGTAATGTTATCGCATCAAGGCTGCGCGTAATAGGTTTCCATTCATTTTCATTCTTAATAAACTTAGCAGAATCTAAGTTTATAACTCCGTCCCTATCCAAAATAATAAAGCGATTATCCAACATCAGAAAAATAATTTATAAAATATTCATTAATGTCATCAAGTGAAATAACCACCTGATCCATACTGTCTCTATCTCTAACGGTAACAGTACTTTTCTCAATAGTATCAAAATCAATTGTTATACATAGAGGGGTACCAATTTCATCATGTTTACGATAACTCTTACCTATATTCCCAGTATTTTCCACAACGACTCTACCAATTTGGTATTTTTGAAGAGATGATTTAACGGAGTGAGCAATTTTTACAAGGTCCTCGTTATTTCTTTTGAGTGGTATTACAGCTGCTTTAATAGGTGATAGATGTTTTTTTAATTTTAAGACAATACGGGTTTTATTATCCCCTAAGTCTTCTTTTGTATAGGCATCGTTAATAATAGCTAACACACCTCTGTCTACACCTGCAGAAGGTTCGATAACGTAAGGTACTATCCAATCTTTATCATTATTTTGAATGGCAAGACGTGTATTAGAATTGATATTATTCTTAACTGTTGCTTTGATGTTTAGATCTTGCTGGTTCTTTGTATGGGACCCAAGATCAAAGTCAGTTCTATTAGCAATGCCCTCTAACTCCTCTTCTCCATGAGGGAATTGATACATAATGTCAACAGTTGACTTAGAGTAGTGAGCTAGATCATCTCCAGTTACTGTTAGAAGTTTTAGCTTATTTTCAGAAAGACCTTGTTCGTGCCACCATTTGACTCTCTCATCAATCCATCTCTTATGCCAAATTTCATCATCACCGGGTAGAACAAAAAATTCTAGTTCCATTTGTTCGAACTCTCTAACCCTGAAGATAAAATTCCTAGGAGTAATTTCATTTCTAAATGATTTTCCAATTTGTGCAATACCAAATGGAAGAGTTCTAGAAGTTGAATCAATAACATTCTTAAAATTTATGTATATTTGTTGAGCGGTCTCAGGCCTTAGGTAAGCCACGGAAGAGTCATTTGTCAAAGGGCCTACATTTGTCTTAAACATGAGATTGAAATCTCTTGGTTCTGTCAGATCCTCTCCTATACATTGCTCAGGTATTTGATCTTGTCTAAATCTTAGTCCACAGCTTTTACAATCAACCAAGGGGTCTGTAAAAGTATCTTCATGGCCAGAATATTTTAAGACATCAGGATGTGTGAGTATTGATGTATCGAGTCCCTCAACATCATCACGGTTATACACAATAGATTTCCACCATGATGATTTAAGATTATTTTTAAGTTCAACACCAAGAGGTCCATAATCATATAACCCTTGCATGCCACCATAAATTTCACTCGATTGAAAAATAAAACCTCTTCTCTTACAAAGAGATACTATTTCTTCCATGGTATGTTGTGTCAAATTAAC